>Ga0208863_1001047_pt1 | contig 19931 bp, 18 predicted proteins | sample RifOxyD3_FD_184040 | JGI IMG/M metagenome (GOLD analysis project Ga0208863, IMG submission 184040) | Soil microbial communities from Rifle, Colorado - Rifle Oxygen_injection D3 (SPAdes) | ecosystem: Environmental > Terrestrial > Deep subsurface > Rock core/Sediment | place: Rifle, Colorado...
CGGAGATGCAGGCGGTGCTGTTTGAGCCGTTTCGTACCAATAAGGCCCGTGGGGCCGGTCTGGGACTGGCCGTCTGTAAAAAGATTGTCGCCGGCTGCGGCGGCAGCATCCAGGCAGGAGTTGCGCCGGCAGGCGGGGCGCTCTTTACCGTGCGCCTCCCTACAACCATTATGGATGAAGATAGATGATGAGCGGACGAATTCTGATTGTTGAAGATGATGCCACCTTCCGTGGACTTTTAGCGGACATCCTGGAAGATGCCGGTCACGAGGTGGCTCAAGCGCCGGATGGCGCGGCAGGATTACTGATGCTGAAACGCGACTCCTTTGACCTGGTGTTGTCCGATCTTAAGATGCCGAAGATGGGAGGCATTGAGTTGTTTCGGGCCAGTCGCAGCGACCCGTCGGCACCTCCGTTCGTCCTGATCACCGCCTTTGGCACGGTGGAGGAAGCGGTAGCAGCCATCAAGGACGGGGTCAGCGATTTTCTGACCAAGCCGCTCAAGGATCCGGCCACCCTGCGGGCGTTGGTGGTGCGTCTGCTTGAGGAGCATTGCCGCAAACGGCTGCTGCTGGCCCTTGATGAAGCCGAGATAACCGGGTTGCCGCCGTTGAACATCCTGTTTGCCGGCATGGCTATGAGTGAAGTGCGTCGACTGGCGGGAGAAGTCGCCCAGACCGAGACTACTGTGCTGATTGGTGGCGAGAGCGGTACCGGCAAAGAACTGCTGGCCCGCTATCTCCACCTGACCAGCCTCCGCAAAAGCGGCCCGTTTGTAGCGGTAAACTGCGCGGCCATCCCGGAAAACCTGCTGGAGAGCGAACTTTTCGGGCACGAAAAAGGGGCTTTCACCGGGGCCTCAACCACCAGACAAGGGAAATTTGAACTGGCGGCCGGCGGGACAATTATGCTGGATGAGATTGGCGAGATGCCGCTGTCAATGCAAGCCAAACTGCTGCGCGTTCTGCAGGAGCACAGCTTTCAACGGGTGGGTGGCAGTCGCGAAATGGTTGCCAATGTCCGGGTGGTGGCGGCCACCAATCGTGATCTGGCCAAAGAGGCTGCGGCTGGACGCTTTCGCGATGATCTCTTCTACCGGCTGCATGTCTTTCCCATTACCTTGCCACCCTTGCGGGATCGCCGCGATGCCTTGGATGATTTGGCCCATTTTTTTATCCGTCTGCACACCCGCAACATGGGCAAGAAGATCTCGGGTATCAGCACGCCAGCCCTGAAAGCGTTACGGGCATATCACTGGCCCGGCAATATCCGCGAACTGCAGAATGTGATCGAGCGGGCCATTATCCTGGCACGGGGCGAGGTGACCATCATGGAATTGCCGGAGATCTTGCGCGCAGTCCCCAATAATACCGCACGGGAAGAGGGCGGCATCTTGAAAGAGGCTGAGCGGGAGGCGATTATAGCTGCACTGAAGGCGACGGCTGGCAATCGTCGTTTGACTGCCGAACGTCTGGGGATATCCCGGCGGACCTTGCAGTATCGTCTGAAGGAATACGGGATGACCGACGACCAGATATGATGCTGGTGGTGCAAAACCTGGTTGAGGTATGCATATTTTGCACCGATTTCCAGATGATTCGCACTATGCTCAAAGCAACAAGTTGTTAAATTTCAATAGGTTGTAAATTTTTTTTTGATTGGCACAGATCGTGGAATATTAACAGGCAGGCAGTTTGATGGGCTCGGCAAAAATATACCGGCAGAGGGCAGGGCGCCTAGACCAGCAAATTAAAACAAGCAGGTTAATACCCACCAGGAGAAAAGAGCTATGAAAACGAAACGCATGATGACACTGGCCGTAGCAGCGATATGTGCAATGACTACAATGACATTGGCGACCGAGGTAATGGCGCGCGGCGGGAACGGCGCGGGGAACCGGAACGGCATGCATACTCAGTCACAAACCAAGACTGCCGGCATGACATCGGTACGCCCGGCAGGGTCACAACGTCGTGACGGCACCTTTTTAAGCAGCGGGACGACCGCCAACGGTTCCACTACCCGTCCTGCTAACGGCAAAGGATCTCAAGATGGCAGTTGCCGAACCACCACTACACCACCTGCTGCAACAGGCGCACCGCAGTAAATAGAAATTGGTTACTCTTAGGGGGGCGGACGCGTCTCCCTCTCTTATATCAACAAATGTTCCCGGATATGGGGAATCACCATGAAACCGACAATCAATATTATCTCGATGTTGCTGGCGTTTATCAGCTTTTTACCCGCTGGCGCACAGGCGTTCTGGGGAAGTGACGAGCCCGGTCGCAGTGGTCTGAATCTTGATTCCGGATATGATGCCAATACGGTTACGACACTGACAGGTCGTATTGTTTCTGTGCAAAGCGGTGATGAACATCGAAATGTCCAGCTTGAACTGGAAAGCGATGGAGGCAGAGTTGTGGCGGTGCTCGGTCCGGCACACTACTGGCTTGAAAACGGGATTGCCCTCAAGGCCGGCGATGAGGTGGCGGTGCGGGGTTCCAAGGCGCAAGGGAAGGACGGGGTTGTCTACCTGCTGGTGCAGAAACTTACCGATACTACCAGCAATATCGCTGTCCGTCTCCGCAATGAAGCCGGTCGCCCCGCTTGGGCAGGTGCCGGGCGGGGAAATGTCTCAGGTCAGATGAATAACCGGCCGGCCCAGAAGCGGCAACAATCACCCGGACGGATGGGTGGCGGCAGGATGGGCCGCTGATATGTCTTGTAAATACAAAGGATTTTTCATGAGAATTTTACTGTTGCTGCTTATCTTGTTTTTCCAAACGCTTTCGTATTCGGCCGTTGCCGAAACGGCTCCCCCGCAATTTGCAATTGGTCTCGGCCTGGATGTTGCCACAGGAACTTTTGGTACCGGAAGCACCAGTACTTACGTTATGGTCCCATTAATTATCGACTGGTTCCCCACAGAACGCAGTGACCTGGAAATATCGGTGCCATTCCTGTATCAGCAGACAGAGAACACCGGTCATGCAGCCCTCGGCACAACGGCGAATAATAGTATGCAAAATAGCGTTGCCCGTCGAAATATGGCCGGTTCAGGCGGTGGTGGCGGAACACTTGGGGGTGAAGAGTCCGGACTCGGAGACATTACGCTGACCGGCGGTTATACGCTGGTGCAGGATAGTGATTCTACTCCGCGCATTCGTTCTTCACTCTACATGAAATTTCCGACTGCTGATGATAGTAATGGGCTGGGCACCGGAGCATTTGACTTCGGTTCTGGTGTGGATATTTCAAAATGGCTTGGCAACTGGCAGCCTTTTGCCGAAGGGCGTTATATTTTTCAGGGCGGCTCACACGCCGAAACAGGGGCCAGGGATTATGCTACCGCAGATACCGGGGTCGGATATTCCTGGAGTGAGCGATTTTACACATCAATATATGCTCGTTTCGGTTCAGCTATTGCAGAGGGAATGAGTGCTCCGCTCGAAGCACGACTCAAGACGGTTTGGCGTTTCGCCGAGCTGCTTTATCTGGATGCCTATGCTGCAAAAGGATTCAGCGATGGCAGTCCAGATTATAGTGGTGGCATATCGGTATTCGTAGAATTTTAGGTTATGAAACACCACATCAGTCATTTTCCACAACTGGCATGATCAGGCTTGATTGGTCTCTATAGGCGAGCAAAGTTTTTTATCCATTCGAGGTGTGTTGCATGAACAGAAAGGAAATAGGCCAGAAAGGGCCGACGAACACTTGGAAACCCCCTAGGAAGAGATCCCAGAAGGCCGGTCTCCCCCCCGGAACGCTTCTCCATATCGGCGAAAGCCGTAGTGCTGATATCCGGATCACCATTATGGATTTTGACGCCACTCATTGCAGTGAAAAAACAGTGCAGAGCGTCGAGGAGTGCCTTCCCTTCAAGGAGACTCCCTCGGTGACCTGGATAAACCTGGATGGCATTCATCAGCCAAAGATTTTAGAGCAGCTTGGTGCCGGTTTTGGTCTGCACCCCCTGACCCTGGAAGATATCCTCAATACGGAACAGCGGCCCAAACTGGAGGATTACGGGGAGTACCTCTATATAGTTCTGAAGATGTTATCGCATGATGAGCAGAGTGGTCAGGTGGTAGCCGAACAGATCAGCCTGGTTCTCGGCAGGAATTTCGTGATCTCCTTTCAGGAAGGAGTGGAGGGTGATGTTTTTAATCCGATTAGAGAGCGGCTCAGGAAAGCCATGAGCCGAATCAGGACGATGGGGGCTGATTACCTGGTTTATTCTCTGCTTGATGCGGTGGTCGACAACTATTTCGTCATTCTTGAAAAGCTTGGTGAGACCATTGAGTCCATCGAAGATGAGCTGGTCGAGCAACCGAGCCCTGCCACCCTGCAGGTCATCCATCGCCTCAAAAGGGGGATGATCTTCCTGCGCAAGTCGGTCTGGCCGTTGCGGGAGGTGGTCAACGGCCTGCAACGGGGCGAATCTCCCCTGATCAACCACGCCACTTTTCTCTACCTGCGGGATGTTTACGACCATACTATCCAGGTCATCGACACTATAGAGACCTTCCGTGATATGGTGTCAGGGATGCTGGACATCTATCTGTCGAGTGTCAGCAACCGGCTGAACGCGGTCATGAAGGTTCTTACCGTTATCGCGACAATCTTTATGCCGTTGACCTTTATCGCCGGGGTTTACGGCATGAATTTCAAATACATGCCGGAGCTGGAATGGCACTGGGGGTATCCGGTGGTGATGTCGTTTATGCTCGTCATTTCGGCGCTGATGCTGACCTATTTCTGGAAAAAGAAGTGGCTTTGAAAGGGGTATGAGGTATCATTATTTATAAGTTTGACAACCTGTTCTTGGCAGGAGATTGTTCTATTGGAGCCGGGGCAACTCCCTAGCGTCTATCTGGCCGGGGCGCTTGATTCGGATTACGCATTTTTTTGTAAAAGGAGTATTGTATGCTCAATGCTATAAAACCTGCAGGATTCGATTTGAATGACATCCAGCATGAACCGACAGATGAACAATTGGGCACACTGATGGAATTGGTTGCGGCGGAAGCGCGCAAACGTGCCGAGATGGTCCGGCAGGAACTCATGGCACGACTGCGGCAAGATATTATCGCCGCAAACCTTGCTCAGGTACGGTTATGAGTAGAGGTGAGAAGCCCCGTCTGATAGTGGTGGCCGGACCCAACGGTTCGGGCAAAACCTCGATTACGGAACAGTTATTGATGCACGCCTGGATGGGTGGCTGTGTGTATGTTAATCCGGATTTGATCGCTCGGGATGAGTTTGGCGACTGGAATGCCCCTGCTGCCATCCTTAAGGCAGCACAACGCGCCGCAGAACTTCGCGAAGAGTGTCTGTATAAGGGGCAGAGTCTGGCCTTCGAAACGGTGCTTTCCGTCCAGGACAAAGTAGAGTTCATCAGACGAGCTCGGGATGCCGGTTTTTTTATCCGACTGTTTTTTGTCGGAACCGATGCCCCCTCCATCAACGCTAAACGGGTCGCCATTCGGGTAATGGGGGGAGGACATGATGTCCCCATTACCAAGATTATCGGTCGTTACACCAAGTCGCTGGCTAATTGCTCGGTGGTGATTCGAATGGCTGACCGTGCCTATGTCTATGATAACTCGGTGGATGACGTGCCTGCCCGGTTATTGTTTCGCACCGCAGAGGGCAGGATGATCAGGAACTATGGGCAGATCAATCCGTGGGCGCAGGAGATTGCGCAAAGTCTTTTGCCTGAATCGATAGGAATGGAAACCGAATAGCATGGTCATAAGCAACCACGAACACGTCGGGCTTGACGGGCGTTATTCAGCACTGGGCAGTTTACGATGTACTTTTATTTATAAATTATCTTTTGATAGTTATTAACTTATTGATTTCTTAATAATTTTAAGACAGAAAATATCATTTTAAAAACGAATTAAAAAATTTATTATACTTGCTTGCCCCTTATAAATATTTTACAAGTATTTTGTTTCCTATGCTTAATCGTGTTCCAGCTTTCAGACCGCCGCGCGATAAGACTCATGATAAAATCGATTAATGAATTAAGCCTTGGCGATGAATTTTATTTCCAATGGCATCTCACCGAACGATGCAATCGTGCTTGCCTTCATTGCTATCAAGACGGCAAACCAGCACCGGAACTCGATTTGAACGATCTGTTCAGGATTGTTGAGCGGATGGAGGATGCTGTCCGAAAATGGGGAAAGCTGGGATCCCTATCTCTAACCGGTGGTGAGCCTTTTTTGCGTAAAGACGACCTCTATGCGCTCATGGACCGCATCGACCATTCGGATGTGTTGGCCTATTATGATATTTTGACCAATGGCTCTCTGATTACCGAGGTTGAAGCGCAGCGATTGGCGCAACATTGCAAATTGCGAAGGGTTCAGGTCTCTTTAGAAGGGGCAACAGCGAAAACCAACGATGCGGTCCGCGGCCCTGGAAGTTTTGAATCTACATTGAGTGCTATCCGGCTCCTGGGCAAAGCGGGAATCAATGTCTCCGTGATGATTACCATCAGCCGTTTAAACTACCGGGAACTACCGGAGCTTATTGAGCTGGCCGGGCGTGAGAAGGTTGCGACGCTCGCTTTGGAACGATTGATCCCGGAAGGCGCCGGAGAGAATATGACCGATCAGGTTCTGTCCAGTGATGAATTGCATGCACTGTATGAACAGGTTTATGCTCTGGCCACAAACAATTCTCCGGTCCGGGTGCTCCTTTATCGCCCGTTATTTGCCCTGATCGCCCCTGACGATCATACGGCGGGGGCTTTATGCTCTGCTGGAAACAATGCCCTGACCATCATGCCTGACGGCACTGTTTTTCCTTGCCGGAGACTGCCGATCCCAATTGGAAATGTTTTATCTGACGGGTTTTATAAAATTTGGTATGAATCTGAAGTACTCTGGCGGCTCAGGAATCCGCTGAACCTTTCGGGGAAATGTCATAATTGCAGACTGCTCACGCAGTGTCGGGGGTGTCGCGCCATGGCCTATTTCACCACTGGCGATTATATGGCGGAGGATCCACAGTGCTGGCTATAAATTCAGACACTCAATTTGTCCTGGCGGAAGGGATTTCGCTCCAAAGCATTCCGGAATTGGAGCATTATTTTGCATTTAACTCATCCACTGGCGATCATTTCAAACTCAACCACACAGCCCATTGGGCCTTGGCAGCCTTCGGCAGCGCAACGAGTTTTCAGGGATTGGTTGATAAATTTGCAAAGGAATACGACTTGAGTCAAGATACAGCAAAAGAGGATTTGTCGGAAATAATTCGGTATGCGTTGGAGAACAACATAATTAAGGAGGTATCCGCATGAAAGACGCCAATAAGATTAAAAAATATGAAAAGCCGACAATCGTCAAACAGACCAAGATGAGTTTTCCCATTGATATCATTGAGGCGAACGGCAATGGGGTAGTTTGCAAGCAGTGCTCGTCGTGTCATAGCTGTCGATAGAGGTTTGTTTAAAGGTTACAGAACAGCTTTCAATTATTTTTTAAAGCTACTTCATTGAGCGTTATGCATGACTAATAAAAAAAAGAGTCAGACAAATGTGATACGTGATTTGGAAAAGATTAATCAAGTTGTTGACCTTTGCATTGATCGGGAGCTTAATAAAGAACTAGAAACAATAGTAAGTTTAAGCGAAGACGCCAGAAAATTTCTTGAAGAGTTGCCAGCCGAAAAATTATTTTCGCAGAATATTTCCGAATTTCCTGTAACTAAGGTTACTCTCCCTGCCGAATTTGCCAAGTATTTATCACTCGAAAGCAGAAGTATAACATTTCAAAAGGAAGGTGACCCATTTCTCAAGTATTGGTCATGGCTGTTCTGGGTCAAAATGATCAGGGCAAAAATACTCCAAAACAACAATGCTGACGATTGGATAAAACTCTACGAAGAGTTAATCCTTCTCCTTGAAAACAACATCCCCGCATCCAAGGATCAAGATAAATTTGACGATGGACTCAATTTAAATCTTACAAGATTTAATTACCTTATGGAACTTTCTGCGGTAGCAACCAGTGAGCTAAGTTACGGTTATGCAGAAAGGGCCAGGCAGCTACTCGCCGAAATATTTCCCCATAAGAATAATTTAAAGAATGTTGAAAAACGTCTGCCCTATGACCGCTGGATTTGGTGGAATATGGGAATGGCTTACCAACATATGAGGGGGCGAAATCAAAAAGCCATATTAGAATTTAATAGGGTAATCAAAAGTTTTTTTGATAAAGCGACAACCTTACAAGATAAAAAAGAATTGGTAGTTGCAAATAGCAGCAACTCATTAGAATTTCTCCTAAATATCCTTCCTGCCACCTTGCAACGCGCTGCCATCCATTTAAAACAGCAATTAGGCTACCATGCGTTGCAGGCATTATTTGACTCTGGTTTACTTCTTGCCGAGATATCCCAAAAATCTCGATTTGGAATTTATTCAAAGGCTGTCCCAAATTTAAGAAAGCGCTTAGACCTTTTCAGGTTGGATGCATTTCAACAGTTGGGGACAACCAAGGAGATAGAAGAATCATTAAAAAATGTTTACAAAACAATTTTCCTCCGAGATGAATGGGATTGTGACGAGCCATTTCTGAAGCCTTTTGCCTCATATCCTCCTTCGGCAGATCAAACGCAACTAGTGGAACAGATCGCAGCCTGGTTCCTTGGAAAAACAATCGGCACTAACAGTTGCGTGAAACTCATCAATAAGCTCTCAAGAGAGAAAGATAATAAAAAAATAGAAAAAGTTCAGGAAATTATCAAGGAAGTTAATGTATTTTGTAAAGGCATTGGCATAGTTACAGAAACCTACTGGAATTGGATAGAGAATAATTCTTTTGACGAACGTATTTATTTCTCTAGATGGGCACAATTTTTAAAACGTGGCACTTCAATATTATTAAAACTTAACAAAAATATAAAGTATGCATCCTGTGACATTGATAATTGGAATGCTAGCATTGAAACTCTTCTTCAATCTATCATCACACTTTACTGTAAACATCGCCCAAAATTACCTGTTATCCGGCAAGACCGATCATCTGCGCTTAACAAAACATTGGAATTAGAAAGATTTCGATCAGATGATTTGCCTGATTTCGCAGGCGGCTTATCTTCTTTCTATAAAAACATGAGCATTATTCTTCTTGAAAAGGAAGAAGATTTTTCCAACCTTAGAACGAAAACGGAAAACAAACTCAAAGGGAATATACGAAAAAATAAGATACGCGAAGGAAATTCCAAAAAATATATAAGACCAATCAAGCTACTAATAAATGACCATCTACGATTGCTTGCAGCCTTAGACGAATATTATAAAGAATTCGGACAGAACCAGCAAATACATGCACTCAAGAGATGCAACGAGCGACTTATCTGGCACTGGCACAATGATGATCCCGGAAAAGTTTGTTCAGATTGCTTTAAAAATAATTCGGCTAACCTATCTAGCTTTGATGGCCTTTTGTCCTGCCAGAATGATATACCGCGAGACCAGGAATCACTCCCCTTTGAAGAGAGAAATAGGTTTGATTTGCTCGGCTATGATTATGAATCCATCATGCAAGAGACAGAAGACCATCTTACCAAACACTTAGAACAACATTCATGCCAGGAACCTCCCAAAGCAGCTTTACATTTTCTTGGATTGCAACGCTGGAATTCTCTAACACCTGCGCAAGGTCGATCTGTAGGCGGAGGATATTTTATTTATCGGACAAACGCCAAAGGAGAGGTGGATTTAGGTATCGCGATTGATCCCGGTTTTGATTATGTCAGGAATCTGTTCCGTATGGGATTTAGTCTGAGGGATGTTGATATTGTGCTCATCAGTCATGCGCATGCGGACCATCTCTGGGATTTTGAATCCATGGTGCAACTGCTTAATGAGTTGGAGAGTAAAAAAAGTATTGTGCAACAACTTAATGTTGTTCTGACTTTGGGAAGTTACCAACGATTGGAACACATTATCAATAATCCAAAGTTGCGCCGGTTCATCAACCCACTTGTCATAGACATTCGTAAAGAAATTGAGCCGGAATTTTTGAGTAATTTAGGGCCCGGTAATAATACACCCGAGGAGTTTTTTAACTATTGTTTTGCCTTTACTAAAAAAGATAAAGAGCCTTGGGCACCAATTCTGCCAGATATCAATGCGAATGTTGGTGATGGTGAGATTGAGATCTGGCCGACCCTTGCCTACCATGATGACTATTCCGATATCTCTGATAGTTTCGGTTTTATAATAAAGATCAAGCCAACGGAAAATACACCGCAGATTAACGGTGAAGAGTTTTGTTTTGGTTACACTGGTGACACAAAATGGGTTGGTGAGGATTTATATCATAAAAATTGTTGCCCTGGTGCCGGCATTGATGCTGATTGTAAGAAAAAATATACAGATCAACCTCGTTGGAAAGATGTTGCAGGACAATACCGTGATTGCGATGTGTTACTTATGCACTTGGGCTCTCTGATTGATCACAAGAATGAGCATAAACAACAATTTAAGAATTATCCAAAGAGGGCCTGCGAAGAATTAATTCGTGATAAGAATCATCCATACCTGATGGGTATGATTCGCTTCTTAGGAGAAATTTACAAAGAAACACAAAAGAAGAAACTTATCCTTATGGGTGAATTCGGCGAAGAACTCCGTGGCGGAATCCGTACTGACCTTGTTAAACGGTTTCGACAGGGGTTACCGGAAAAATGGCAAATGGTGCCGGTTGATGTCGGGCTGGATATTCTCTTGCATAATTATGCTGATAGTGGCAAGCCGCTTAGTGAATTTAAATTCCTTTGCGCGCTTTGCGAGAAACCTCGTCTATTAAGTGAAATTGATTATTTTCGGTTCGGTCAGGATGAGGCTATTTTTTATATTTGTAAAACATGCATAAAGGCAACGCCAGCCGATGTCCGCCAGACGCAGCTCAGGCAACTTTATGATATCGGACGGGAGTTACGGACCCTTCCCCCAAATGCACTCTGATCATGCCTGACAGAATAATCGTTACGGCTGTTGGCCAGCTCATAACCTTTCTTGATAATGCCATCTTCAGATCGCTCGAATCAGTTCGACTTGCTCGGGGTGCTACTGCACTCTTATTGGCTGGCAATAATGAATCAGTAAATTTGTTTCGCCAGGCGGTTGACCAACTTATCCAATCTCAGAGACCGGATGGCGGATGGTCTGATCCTGAAGAGACTGCTTGGGCTATAGGCTGCATCCGTCTGGTGCAGGGCCAGGACGATCCCGTTGTGCAGGCGGCCACAAACTGGTTAAACAATGTTCGCCTACCCACGGGCGGATGGGGCCGACACCCGCGTGATCAGGCCCGGATTCCGATCACTGCATTAATTTCATCTCTGGTTCCGGAAGCCGTTAAGAAGGAAGATATTGATTGGTTGCAAGACGAATGGGCTCGTGATTTCCGTGGCCCGGTCCGGTTGTCATATAAAGCAGGTTTTTATCTCTTGGCAATGCCCCAAGACCGGGAAGATGAGCTTATCGGCCAGACCATAGCCCATCTTACGCAAGATCAAAACCCTGATGGTGGTTTTGCTCCTTGGAAAGGGCATCCAATTGGCAGTGAAGCTTGGTCCACCGGGGTAGTGCTTTGGGGCTTGTCCCGTTGGAGCGACAAGGTTGATCCCGCCATTCTGGAGAGAGCACTTAGCTGGCTGCACAAAACGCAACTCCCTTCGGGATACTGGCCATATCACTACCTTGACGATGGCGCTTCACTGGCCCTCATCGGTGCTGTGGCGGCGATGAAGGCCTTGGCTGCCAGAGACTGATTATGTGTACAATAGTCGTCACCTATAATGAAGCTCAGCCGGAAGTACTCCGCGCCATGGCCGAGGCTGTGCATCATCGCGGGCCGGACAGCCTGGAGATATGTTGTCACGGGAATCATGGCGTTGCCGCCTGTCGGCTGACCATTTTCGGCGATTCCAAGGCGCCGATGATCTATCATGATCCCCATTCCGGCCGAATAGTTTTATTAAACGGGGAAATTTACAACTACTTCGAACTTTGGAAAGAACTTAACAATCTTGGAATAGTTGCCAATACCGACCTTGAAGCGGAACTCATCTCCTGTCTTTATGGTGTCCATGGCCCACAATTTGCCAAGCTGCTTAAGGGCATGTTTGCCATCGCCATCCTGGACAAAGCCGATCTTGTTCTGATCCGCGATCGATTCGGCATCAAACCTCTCTATTTTACCCGGCATGGGCGTCGAATTCTGGTCAGTTCGGAAATCAAGGGTCTACTGGCCCATCCGAGCATAAATCCGATTCTCAATCAGAGCTCATTCCAAGAAACCCGCGTATTCGGGTATGTCAGTTCTCCCGAGCAAACTTTTTTTGAAAACATCTATCAAGTGCAACCGGGGCAGGTGCTTGTTTTTAATGAGGCCGGCCGGGAACAGACCAGCACCTTTGGCGAAATCCCCAAAGCGCACTTTGTGAACGGCCAACCGGAACCTGACTATGAGGAAGCGGTTAGCGTAACCAGGCAAACGATCCTCAAGGCCGTTGAGAGAATGTTTGGCCATGGAGAAATGGACAAAGGTGTTTTTCTGTCCGGCGGTATCGATTCCTCGACCATTGCCTTAGCGGCCGGCCGGCATTCAGGGAGAAAACTTCAAACCTTTACCCTGGCCGATAGCAACGAAACTCCTGATCTCCTTGCCGCCAGACAGGTGGCCGAAGCCCTCAAGACCGACCACCATGAATATATTGTGACAAGCGACGACTATTGGCGTTGGCTACCGGACTATGTGGCCCATTACGAGGGGCTTATGGCCGGTGGGGTCTTCCACATCCAAGGCGGATTGGCCTTTCATATCCTTTCGCAATACATTTCCAAACATGTCAAGGTAGCGTTTTCAGGCGAGGGTGCCGACGAGTTGTTCGGCGGATATTATTGGATGTATACTCATCCCCTTGGATTTTCTGATCGGATTCGGAAAAATTTAGCTGCTGTAAAAGATAATGCCGCGCTTACTTCAGTTGTGGACAGTCTGTTCCCTCAGCCGGAAGACGAGGCCGTCTATCAAAAAAACCTATTTGATTTTTTACTTAAGGGTGGGCTTTCCAATTACCATCTCCAAAGTGTTGACCGTTCCGCAGGTGCCTTCGGCATGGAGATCAGGCCGCTATATCTCGAAGACGATCTCTCGCAGTGGGCCATGAGTCTTCCCATTGAATATAAGGTGCCGAACAAGCAAACAACCAAGGGAATCCTTCGGGATGCTTTTCGGCAGGATTTTCAGAAATTAGGGCTGGAGACAGTCCTGACCCGCCAAAAGATGGGGATGCCTTCCGCCCTTGCAAACCTTGATAAGGCGGTCAATGAAAAAGTAGAACGGGCGGTCAATGCCGAAGACCTTGCAGGGCATCCTTACGGGGCCATCCTCGGATCGAAAATGAACCTGCTGCTGTTCGACCTTTTTGAGCATATTTTTTTTAAAGGCTGGGACCATCATTCCGATCTCCCTCCCCAGGACTCTTATCTGGCTCGGGTATGGCCAACATACTCTACATAAGCAAATATCCGCCGCTTGAGGGTGGAATCGCGGCAAAAACGTATTGGCTCGCCAATGCCTTGGCCGGACGAGGCCATACCATCCATGTGGTGACGGATGCTTATGGCATTGATGAACATTACTCCATTCCAAATGCCGGCAGGGCCCCCGATCTGCCCGGCGTGTTCGTTCATCGGGCGGATCAGGACGTTCCCTGGCATATTCCAAATGACAGTCACCGGTCAATATCCCTTTTAGACAAAGCCCTCGAAATCGTCGAAACAACAAGACCAGATCTTATTGTCGGCGGCTATCTTGTGCCATATGGGGTAGTGGCGTTTCAACTCAGCCGGTTAACCGGCATACCCCTTGTATTGATGCACGGCGGTTCGGATATTCATAAATTTCTGCTCAAGAATGTCTGGCCTAATGTTATTGCAAAGGCTCTTGGTGCGGCGCACTGTGTGGTCACCGATGTGGACAACCGAGCACATATTTCACGCTACACCGATCAAGTCAAAGTATTACCGCCATATGTTCCTGATCCTTCAGCCTTCAACCCAGCAAAACATCAAAAGAAAGGGCGTCTTGCTCTCGCCTTGGTTGGAAAAGCCAACTACCATTGGCGCCATAAAGGTTGGCAACAAGTCATCAACATCTGGTCTGACCTTGGGGGGGAATTAGAGCTTACCGTCGTATCCCAGGGAATCGGTCTGAAGGATTTCAGAAATTCCGTTCCCCAAGCCCTTCGGGACAGAACTGTCTGGCGACCATTTGTACCTTCATGGGACATGCCGGCATTGCTACATTCCTTTGACGGCATTTTCCATCTCAACGGTCAATTACCGTTTTCGATGTTCTCTAATCTTGTTCTTGAATCCCTGGCCTGTGGCACGCCAGTCATAACTGATACAGCCGACTTGCCGAGCAGTTATCTAAAGCATGGAATTGATCTGGGAACTGCTACGGCAGCAATATTCCCCATATCATTTGATGATTCAAAGACAGCAACAACCGATTTAGCGGAACACTTGGCGAACCAGGCTGGCAATGCATCCTGGGATTGTGCGTCAGCCTTTAACCGGTATATTTCATCAATTGAAAGCCTATTCCTTGATACGATAGAGGAAAATTCGTGAAACCGGAACTGAATAGGAATAATCAATCTGCCGTGCAACTTGCCAAGGAGACAGAAACATTCATTCGAGAAGTTCCAAAAGCAGAATATCACCTGCATTTTGAAGGGGCGTTTCGCTGGCAAACGATTAAGGCCGTTCATCCTCAGGGTAGAAGCCTGCCGGAGTTCCCGCCTTGGTGGCGCACTAAGATCTCAACTTTTCGTGATTTTGAAAAGATATTTACCGATTACATTTTGCCGACGACTGGCACCCCAGAGTTGATCGAACGGCATATGTATGAGGTACTATCAGATCTTGCAGTACAGAATGTTCGATACGTGGAAATGAGTATTTCCCTGCATTTTCATTCCGGTCGTGGCCTTGAAATAGAGGAAATACTCCAGGCAGTTCAGCGCGGCAGAACCGCAGCTGAAAGCGACCATGACATTACAGTACGCATCATCGCCGGCCTGAGCCGGAGACGCTCCGAAGAAAAAGTCATAGACCTGTTGCAACGGGCAATTAGTTTAAGAAGCATAGAAGGAAGGAATATTGTTGACGGCGTGGACCTTTATGGTGACGAACGCTTAGGTCTCCCGGAAGTTTTTGTTGAGGCCTTTGCCTTGGCAAAGAGGGCTGGTATTCGCCTCAAAGCGCATTCGGGCGAGTTTTGTGGTCCTGAAAGCATCTTACAGGTTATGAATATATTGAATGTTCAGAATATTTCACATGGAGTGCGTGCCTGGGAATCAAGTGATTTGATTAAAGAGATAATTTGTCGCGGCATATACTTACATCTCTGCCCAAGTTCAAATGTCTGTCTTGGAATTTCGTCATCAATAGCAACACATCCATTTCGCGCTCTTTTTAATGCTGGCTGCCAAGTTACCCTCAACACTGATGATCCGCTTATTTTTAATACGAATTTAACGAATGAATTTCGTCTGATAACCGCTTTTCAGAGTTTTAACGTCAACGAACTTGCCTCAATCTGTAAAACCGCCTTCAACAATGCATTAATATCGAATAAAAGCCTTGATGCCGTGTGTAATAACATAAATGAACTTGCTGAAAATTGTCATCCATTAGCATTGTCCGGTTGACAGGTAGGTCGCCAACAGGATTGTTGCCTTGTTACGGTTTTGGGGGATTCCTCACATATTACCGATGATGGCATCGGCAAAGGCGGAGCACTTGAGTTCGGTCGCGCCCTCCATCTGCCTGGCCAGATCATAGGTCACAGTCTTTTGGGAGATCGTAGTCTCCAGCGCCTTCTGGATCATGGCAACCGGTTCGTTCCAACCCAGATATTCAAGCATCATGACCCCGGATAGCAACAGTGAACCCGGGTTGACCTTGTCCTGACCCGCATATTTAGGGGCTGTGCCGTGAGTCGCTTCAAACACGGCGAAGCCGTCGCCGATATTGGCGCCCGGCGCAATTCCCAGTCCGCCGACCTGGGCAGCCAGGGCGTCGGAGATATAGTCGCCATTCAGGTTGGGCAAGGCGAGGACGGAGTATTCAGAGGGCCGTAGCAGCACCTGCTGGAACATGGCGTCGGCAATCCGGTCCTGGATAACGACCAGGCCTGCCGGTTGCTTGCCGTTATATTTATCCCACAACTCCTGCTCGGTGATGACCTGGCCGGGAAACTCCTCACGGGCCAGCTCATAGCCCCAGTTGCGGAATGCCCCCTCGGTAAATTTCATAATATTGCCTTTATGGACCAGGGTGACCGTAGGCCGGTTATTGGTTATGGCGTAGGCGATGGCCTTGCGGACCAGGCGTTTGGTGCAGAAAGCACTCATCGGCTTGATGCCGATGCCCGAGGCCGGTCGGATCTTTTTGCCCAGTTCCTTGTCAATAAAGTCAATAATTTTATCTGCTTCCGGGCTGTTAGCTTTCCATTCAATGCCGGCATAAACATCCTCGGTGTTTTCGCGGAAGACGACCATGTCGACCTTTTCCGGATTTTTTACCGGGCTGATCACGCCCTGATAGTAACGGACCGGTCGGACACAGGCATAGAGATCAAGGACCTGGCGGAGGGTGACATTCAGGCTGCGAATACCCTCACCGACCGGCGTTGAAAGAGGGCCCTTGATGGCCACCACGTTTTTGGTGATAGCATCAAGCGTGGCCTGCGGCAGCCATTCGCCAGTCAGTTTTTTGGCCTTTTCACCGGCAAGCACCTCAAGCCAGGCGATCTGCCGCTTACCGGCGTAGGCCTTGCTGACTGCAGCATCCATAACCTTCCGGCTGGCGGCCCAGATGTCAGGGCCAGTGCCATCACCTTCGATATAGGGAATCACCGGGCTGTCCGGTACGGTGATGGAGCCATCCTGATTAATCGATATTGTTTGCGCTGCCACAAGTACCTCCAAAAGTGTTGATATTGATAACAACAATAAATTTATATGCGGGGCTGGCCTGAAAAACCAGGGCGCGCGCACTGCGCCCCTACGATAATAACGACATTTACTTTACTCGAGGGCCTGTTTTACCGCCGCCAGCAGTTCCTGGCGATCAAAAGGTTTTGTAAAGGTGCGGAGGGCCCCGATTTTTTCAGCGAGTTTGAGATAATTCTCCGGGCCGACCCGACCACCGCCGGAGATGGCGAAGATCTTGATATTCGGATAATCCCGTTTCAGTTCCATGATGGTTTCGATCCCTTCCTTTTCCGGCATGATGATATCGGTGATAACCAGATCAGCCGGGTTTTCGTGATAGAGTTTGATCGCCTCTTTGCCGTCCCGGGCATCGGCTACTTCGTAACCGGCCCGTTCCAGCATCTGACGCAGCATTGCTCTTACCTGACTGTCATCGTCCGAAATGAGTATCCTTGCCATATTGTTAACTCCTTCTTTTTGTAACAAATCGGTCTGGTAGGCTATAGTCTGGTAGGACTACGCAAAGAGTGAATCAAATCTTAATAAAGATATCTAGAGAGAGTCAACCTGTCAATGGGTGATCTGTTGATCAAGCACCTGTCTGACCGCTTCACCGATCTCCTTGGTTACATAAGGTTTCATGAGCAACTTGCATACACCCATATCCAGAATTTCTTGCTCCGTGATGGTTTCACTGAAACCCGTCGAGAGAATTACCGGAATATCCGGCCGGATCCGCAGGATTTCCCGGGCAACCTCCAGGCCGTTCATTTCCGGCATGGAGAGATCAGTGATCACCAGCTGAAACGCTTGCGGGTTGGCGCGGAAGGCGCTAAGCGCCAACCCGCCGCTGCAAAAACCGGTCACACTGTACCCTAGTTTTGCAAGGATTGCACGTCCCATCCTGACCAGTGCTTCATCATCATCAATGAACAGGATATGCTCGTTGCCGCCCGAGGTTATGGTTGAAGATACTTTAGCATCTTCAGTTTGATTAAGATGGCGCGGGAACAAGACTCTAAAGGTGGTGCCCTCTCTGGGTTTGCTGGAGACGGTTATGGCGCCGTTCAAATTGTTGATAATGCCGTGGACGACCGAGAGCCCCAGCCCGGAACCTTGCGAAACCTCGCGGGTAGTAAAATAAGGTTCAAAGATGCGTTCAACGGTATCCTGACTCATCCCGCAGCCGGTATCGCTTACCGTCAGCCGGACATAGCTGCCCGCTTGAATATGGTGGTATTCAGCCGTCGCTTCAGGCTCGATGGTCACCGATTCCAGGGCAACCGCAAGTATGCCGCCGGAGTCGTGCATGGCCTGGACCGCATTGGTGCAGAGATTGATCAACACCTGATGGATCTGGACCGGGTCGGCAAGTACGGTGCCGCAATCCGTATCGATGGTTTGTCTGATCTTGATCGAGGGAGGTACGGAGGTTCTGAGCAGTTTCAACCCTTCCTTGATTAAAAGATGGATCTGGATCGGTTTTTTTTGGCTCTGGGTCTGGCGGCTGAAGATCAGGATCTGGTTGACCAGATCCTTGGCGCGATTGGCGCCGGTGAGTATCTGGTCGAGATCGGAATGGGCCGGATGGTCAGCAGTGACCGAATCTCTTGCCATTTCGGCAAAACCAAAGATGGCAGCCAGGATGTTGTTGAAATCATGGGCAATTCCGCCAGCCAGGGTGGCGATGGCCTCCATGTTTTTGGCGCGTTCGAGATTGGCCTTCAGCATGGCCTTGTCGTTTTCAATTTTTTTGCGGGCGCTGATGTCGCGGACAACACCGACCGCGGCAAAGCCTTTTTCTGCTTTAAGTTTATTGATCGATATTTCAACCGGGAATTCATGGCCGTTTTTGTGAATGGCTTGCATTTCGACGGTGTGGCCAATGGCGGCGCCCATTCCATTTTTATGAAATTCGGCAAAGCCATTGCGATAGCTGGTACGATATTTGGCCGGTACCAGCAACTCATGCAGATCATGTCCAACCACCTCGGCGGCCGAATAGCCAAAGATGGCCTCGGCAGCCGGGTTCCAGAAGGTGACATGGCCATCCGGATCAATGAGGACAATGGCATCTGTAGCCGTGGTGGTGATGACCCGGTATTTCTCCTCGCTCAACCGTAAGGCCTCTTCGTTGCGCAACCGTTTGATAATGGCGGCGGCAACGCTTGCTGCCGCTGCCAGGGTCTCTTCGACCCGGCTATCCCGGGTACACCCCTCTTCGGTGTAGAGGGTGAAAATACCGAGCAGCTCTTGGTCTGCCGAGATGATGGGCACGCAGTAATGACCATGCGGTTTGATGCCGTCGTAGTTATTGTCGTGCCGATGGTCGATGCAGTCGGCAAAAACGGTGGTTTTATCCTGGGCAGCCCGGCCGCACAGGCAGTGGCCGAAAGGAACCCGGCTGCAGATGGTCTGGAGCGCTGTGGCAAGACCGCTATGAGCCTGCAGGATCAAGGTGTCGGGGGCCTGCTCGTCAACCAGTAGCGCCGCGCCGATCGGTTTCAGGCCCAGCCAAGGCAACGATGTTATTTCATTAAGAAAAATTTGAAGCATGTCAGGAATGGACGTGCTGATTAAGGCCAGATGCAGCAGGCGGTTTAAGATTTCGTGCGTCTGTTGGTATCGTCTGATCTCGAGGTCGGCTTCGTTGAGTGGTGGTTGATTTGTCATAAAATTATGGCTCTTTTTTGTCCAGAACCCATTTGCGCAGTGCTGCAAAAATCAGTTCTCGTCTGATTGGTTTCGCCAGATAATCGTTCATGCCGGCAGCCAGGCATTTTTCCCGATCGCCCTTCATGGCCTCGGCGGTCATGGCGATGATCGGCAGATCAACCTGGCCCTTGCTCCTGATGATGCGGGTCGCTTCGCGACCGTCCAGCACC
>Ga0208863_1001050_pt1 | contig 19886 bp, 19 predicted proteins | sample RifOxyD3_FD_184040 | JGI IMG/M metagenome (GOLD analysis project Ga0208863, IMG submission 184040) | Soil microbial communities from Rifle, Colorado - Rifle Oxygen_injection D3 (SPAdes) | ecosystem: Environmental > Terrestrial > Deep subsurface > Rock core/Sediment | place: Rifle, Colorado...
CGCCCAATCCTGCCGCCGTACCGATGGCAGCCAGTCCCGCGACACCGGCACCGGCGATAAAGACCCTGGCCGGCGGCACTTTACCCGCCGCCGTGATCTGGCCGTTGAAGAAGCGACCAAATGCGTTGGCAGCTTCGATGACGGCGCGATAACCGGCAACTCCTGCTTGTGAAGTCAATGCGTCCATCTTCTGGGCGCGGGACAGCATACGCGGCAGGCAGTCGATAGCCAGCACGGTCGCCTTTTTGGCGGCCAGTTGTTGCATCAATTCGGGATTTTGCGCAGGCCAGATGAAGCCGATCAGGGTGATGCCTTCGTGCATCAGGTCAACTTCAGCGCCAGAAGGGACGGTAACCTTGAACACGATGTCCGATTCAGCCCATATTGGGGCAGCGCCAACCACAATCTCAGCTCCCGCAGCGCGGTAAGCGTCGTCACTGCAATTTGCCGCGTCTCCCGCACCCGATTCGATCGCGACCGTGAAACCCAGCTTAATGAGCTTCTCGACGACCTCAGGTACCGTCGCGACGCGCTTTTCGCCTGCAAGCGTTTCCGCAGGAATGCCTATACGCATTTATTTCTCCTCTTGTGTAAGCCAGGTATACATTTGGCATGGCGCCGTTGTACTTAAAATGAACGTGAGATTATACCTATTCTCGTGAAACATAAAACCCCACTATAATCACGCTCCAATATTATTTTGCGCAGCAATAGCTCATGTCTTCATTTATCCGGGTGTTACCAGAACTATTGATCAATCAGATCGCGGCCGGTGAGGTGATCGAGCGTCCCTCCGCCGCACTCAAGGAGTTGCTGGAAAACAGCCTGGATGCAGGGGCTACCGACATCACCGTTCAACTGGAAAATGGCGGTATTAAGTTGCTGCGCGTGCGGGATAACGGTCGTGGTATCGCTAAAGACGAATTGTCGCTGGCACTGATGCGCCATGCGACCAGCAAAATCGCCTCGCTTGACGACTTGCAGAATGTCTCCAGCATGGGGTTTCGCGGCGAGGCGTTGGCCAGTATGGCGGCGGTGGCGCAACTGACTTTGTCCAGTCGTACCGCTGAGGGCGCGCACGCCTGGCAGGTCGAAGCGCTGGACGGGCGACTGTCTGAACCTGTGCCCGCTGGCGGGGGGCAGGGCACCACGGTGGAAATTCGCGAACTGTATTTCAATACGCCTGCGCGGCGTAAATTTCTCAAGTCGGATGCGACCGAATTCGCCCATTGCGAGGAAGCTTTTAAACGTATCGCCTTGTCCCGTCCGGACGTGGGCTTTTCGTTGCAACACAACGGGCGCACCGTCTGGCAACTGGCCAGTCCCCCGCGTTTGCTGGAGGATTGGCAAAGAGATGCTGCGTTAAAACGTGTCGCAGCCCTGCTGGGTGATGAGTTCGGTCAGGCGACGGTGGCAGTGTCCCGTACGGCGGCCAATCTGACCCTGCACGGTCTGGCTGCGCTGCCCGCCTATTCGCGCAGTACGCGCGATGCGCAGTATTTTTTCGTCAACGGACGCTTCGTGCGCGACAAGGTCGCCAGTCATGCGTTGCGTCAGGCTTATCAGGATATCTTGCACCATCAGCGTCACCCGGCTTTTGTGCTGTTTTTAGAGATGCCGCCCGAACAGGTCGACGTGAACGTGCATCCGGCCAAGAGCGAAGTGCGCTTTCGCGAGAGTCAGGGCGTGCATCAGTTCATCTTTCATACCCTGCAAGATGCGCTGGCCAAACCTGACGACATAGCCCAATCCGATAAGATACTCACGCCCGAAACCGTGACTCGCACCCCGTTTGTCATGCCGACCCAGCAACGTATTCCGCTGGGTGCGGCGCAACTGAACGCTTCTTATCGGGTGTGGGAAGCACAGACGGGGAAGAGGGAAGGGATAAGGGAGAAGGGAGAAACCGCGCCCGCTTTTGACGTTTCCCTTCCCCCTGATGAAACTACTAGCCATTCGACTAAGCAAGCAAACAACGCTTGCCAAGTCGCTGGTTATTCCCCCTTCCCCCTTCCCGACCATAATGCTCGCGAAGAAGGGCCGCCACCGCTAGGCTTTGCGCTCGCGCAGCTGGCGGGCATCTACATCCTTGCGCAGAACGAGCAAGGCTTGATTGTGGTGGATATGCATGCAGCCCATGAGCGCATCGTCTATGAAAAGCTCAAGACGGCGATGGATGGCGAGCGTATCGCCATGCAGCCGCTGTTGATTCCCGTTACTTTTCAATCAGATAAGATCGATGTGGCGACCGTGGAGGCTGAACAGGCGGCGCTGGGGAAATTGGGCTTCGACATCGCCCCGATATCGCCGACCATATTGGCGATCCGCGCCATGCCGGTGTTGCTCAAACAGGCTCATGCGGAAGCTGCCGCGCGCGAGGTGTTACACGAATTACGGGAGTTCGGGGCCAGTCGCATGATGACCGAGCGCCGTAACGAGTTGCTGGCCTCTTTAGCCTGTCACGGTGCGGTGCGCGCCAACCGCATCCTGAGCATCCCTGAAATGAATGCGCTGTTGCGCGAGATGGAGCTAACCGAACGCTCGGGGCAGTGCAATCACGGTCGCCCGACCTGGTTTTCTCTTACCATGAGCGAACTGGATAAGATGTTTATGAGGGGGCAGTGATAATTTTTAATCGGGGGCTATAGGTGAATCAGCTGAATCCCTTTGAAGCTATTTCGGTGATTGGTCGTGAGCCGGCAGCTTGTTTACTAATGAGGTCGATTTACTTCCGGGTGTTGTAAATATTTTTCGTTACCTTTATCACTGTCAGATCTTCGGCTGTTGGCGGAGAAGAATTCTACCTCCCAGTGGCCGCTGTAATATCGCAACCAGACTTTTTCAGCCTCGTGGCAGTACGAAAAACTGAATGTCTGAAGTTGGGTTAATAGTTATCCCGCCACAGTCTTAAAGCGGTGAAGACAGCCAGCTCCGAGGTGTCGATCAGACCTCGCTGTTGTAGAATCCTGATGATGCCCGCATCGCTAAAACGCAGAAATGGATTGGTGGCTTTTTCCAGTTGCACGGTGGATGGCACGGTGGCGTGGTTGACAGCCCTCAGGTCGCGCGTGGCGTTGATGCGCTGTTGAACGGCCGGGTTGTCCGGATCGCAGAGGGCGGCAAAGCGCAGATTGGAGGCGGTGTATTCGTGAGCGCAATACATCAGCGTCGAACCCGGCAAGTTTGATAAATTTTTCAAAGAATTATATAGTTGCGCAACCGTTCCTTCAAAACTCTTGCCGCAGCCCGCGCCGAACAGCACATCGCCGCAGAACAATATTCCTGAACCGTTCGCTGAGTAATAGGCGATATGGTCGTCCACATGCCCCGGCACGGCGATGATGTTGAAAGTCAGATCAAACGCGTCCAGCTTCAGTTGTTCGCCGCCGTGCAGATCGTGGCTGATGTGCGGATTGCCGGGATGGCAGCGTCCGTACACGGGGACGTTGTATACTGCGCGCAATTTTGCAATTCCGCCGATATGATCGTGGTGCCGGTGGGTGCAGAGTATCCCCGTCAGGGCAAGCCGATTGGCTGCCAGAAATTCCAGCACGGGTTCAGTCTCGCCCGGATCGACGACCACGGCTTCCCTATCGTTGTAGATGGCCCAGATGTAATTGTCGTTCAGGGCGGGAATGGCGGTAATCTTGAACATGGTCATTTCGATGAAAGTTGAGCGATGCCCGATTGTATGTCAACTGCACATAGTTTGAGTGAGTGGTTTGCCTCTGAACAGGGCGGCTATGTGCTGCGGCGCGAGCAGGATTATTTTGATCACACGGTCAACGATATTTTCGGGTATAACGCGTTGCAACTGGGGCTGTCCGAGCAGGATTTTCTGCGCAACAGCCGTATTCCGCTGCGCTTTACCGGTGCGGATCAGCCTAACGCGAACGTGAAGCTGTGCGGCGATGAATTGCCGCTGGCGACCGCCAGTCTGGATCTGGTGCTGATGCCGCATGTGCTGGAATTCGCCCGTCAGCCGCATGCGATTTTGCGCGAGGTGGAACGGGTGTTGATGCCTGAGGGCAGTCTGCTGATCAGCGGCTTCAATCCGCACAGCTTGTGGGGCATGCACCGGGCGTTGGGTCGCCGTCAGGGTTATCCGTGGTGCGGTCACTTTATTGCCCTTTATCGCTTGAGGGACTGGCTGGCGCTGCTGGGTTTTGAAGTGGCGGTGATCCGCTTTGCCGCCTATGCGCCGCCGTTTCGTCAGGAAAAATGGCTGGGACGCAATCGCTGGCTGGAAGCGGCGGGCGAGCGCTGGTGGCCGGGCAGCGGCGGGGTGTATTTTATCCATGCCATCAAGCGCGTGCCTGGGATGAGGCTGATCAAGCCTAAATGGAATACGGTACTAGTGAAGAAATTGATTCCGGCTGCACCGAAATTAAATAATACACAAAGCAATTTCGAGTCGAATAACATCGAACGACAGAAAGTGAACAATGACGATTGACGTAGTAGAGATTTTTACCGATGGTGCCTGCAAGGGCAATCCCGGCGTGGGCGGTTGGGGCGTGCTGCTGCGTGCCAAGGGAAAAGAGCGCGAGCTGTTCGGCGGCGAGGCGCACACCACCAACAATCGCATGGAGCTGATGGGGGCGATTTCTGCGCTGGAAGCGTTGACCCGCCAGTGCCATGTGAAGCTGCATACCGATTCCAAGTACGTGCTGCAGGGGATTACCACTTGGCTGGCCGGGTGGAAGAAGGCAGGCTGGAAGACCTCCAGCCGTCAGCCGGTTAAAAATGAAGATTTGTGGCGTCGTCTTGATGCGGCTGTGCTCAAACACGAGATCGAATGGATCTGGGTGAAGGGGCATTCAGGACACGCTGGCAATGAACACGCCGATGTGCTGGCCAATCGCGGGGTAGAAATGATCCAGCAACAGACTAGGAGCGGGCATGCGTAAAAATAATGAGGTCAGTCATGCCCGTTTCCCTCACCTCAATCCTCTCCCGTTAGCGGGCGAGGAGACAAACGAATCGCTACGCGAAATTTATCCCAAGGACTGTGCCCATGCGTAAGATTGTTCTCGATACTGAAACTACCGGCCTTGATCCTAAAAAAGGCCATCGTATCATAGAGATAGCGGCGATTGCGCTGGAGGGACGTAAAGTCTCCCGGCAGCATTTTCACTATTATCTCGACCCTGAACGCGAGGTGGACGAGGAAGCCGCGCGCGTGCACGGTTTTACTTGGGATATGTTGAAGGGGCGCGCCAAGTTCGCCGACATCGCGATCAGCTTTCTGAAATTTGTCGAGGGAGCCGAATTGATGGCGCACAACGCGCCCTTCGATATGAGCTTTATCAACAACGAATTGCGTCTGTTGGGGTTGCCGCCGCTGGAAAATCCGGTGGTGGATACGCTCAAGATGGCGCGCGAGATGCATCCTGGTAAGAAAAACGGGCTGGATGCGCTGTGCAGTCGCTATGAGATAGATAATACCCATCGTACCCTGCACGGCGCGCTGCTCGATACCGAGTTGCTGGCCGAAGTGTATTTTGCCATGACGCGCGGTCAGGAGAGCCTGTTAGGCGATGACGCCGCACCGGTTGTCAGGCAGCAGGCCGTGCTGAGCACGGATGCTTCGCGCCCGAGTGTGCGGGTGATTTTACCGACAGAGGAGGAGTTGGCGATGCATGCGCAACAGTTGCTCGATATCGATAAGGCCAGCAAGGGCGCATGTTTGTGGAAACAGCAGGAGGATGCATGCGCCGTTTAGCGATCGGTGTCGGTGCGCTGGCGCTGCTGTACGCCTCGGCCTGCGGCTATATGTGGGCGACCCAAAAACAGCAGGTGTTCGAGCCGACCGCCGTCTGGCAGACCACGCCCGATCGCATGGGGATGAAGTACGACAGGGTGCGCATTCCGGTGGGCAGCGGCGCGGATCGCGGTGAACTGGACGGCTGGTGGATCAAGGCCGATGCGGCGGATGCGCCTACCGTGCTGTATTTCCACGGTAATTACCGGAATATCGGCAACAACCTGGATCAGACTCAGCGTTTGCACAAGCTGGGCTACAACGTGTTGCTGGCGGATTATCGCGGTTTTGGTAAGAGTACAGGCTCACCCAGCGAAGCCCATGTGTACGAGGATGCCGAGGCGGTCTGGCAGTATTTGTTTACCCAGCGCGGCGTATATCCCAGACAGACCATCATCTACGGGCATTCACTAGGCGGGGCGATCGCCATCGATCTGGCGGTGCATCACCCGGAGGCGGCAGGGTTGATCACCGAGAGCACGTTCACTTCGATGACGGCGATGGGTGAGAAAGATTACGGATTTTTACCTATCGGCTATCTGCTCAACCAGCGTTTTGAATCGATCAAAAAAGTGCCTAAGCTGAAAATTCCGGTGTTGTTTATCCACGGCACCTGGGATAAAAAAGTTCCGGTATCTATGGGGCGGCAACTCTATGCGGCAGCGCCGCAAACCAAGTCGTTGCTGCTCATCGAAGGGGGCGAACACAACAACAGCGGGAGCATAGGCTGGGCCGAATACCGCAATGCGGTGAGTGCCTTTGTCAGGAAAAACGCGCATTAAAACAAAAAATACAATATAATCAACGTATTGTAAATAATCATCACTAAGCCCGCTTCGGGCAGTACGGAACAACTATGAAATCAGATGTCATTATTATCGGTTCAGGCGCAGCAGGCCTGATGTGTGCGCTACAGGCGGGACTACGCGGACGTTCTGTGGTGCTGCTCGATCACGCTAAGAAACTCGCGGAAAAAATCCGCATCTCGGGCGGCGGTCATTGCAACTTCACCAATATCAACGCGCGCCCCGAGAACTACATCTCGAACAATCCGCATTTCTGCCGCTCGGCGCTGGCGCGCTACACACCGAACGATTTCGTTCAGTTGCTGCAAAAGCACAATATTGCATTCCACGAGAAGACGCTGGGGCAATTGTTTTGCGATGAGGAGTCAGAAGTGATCATCGCCATGCTGCGCACCGAGTGCGATGCGGCGGGCGTGAAGCGTTTCATGAACTGCGAGATCGAAGGCATCAAACACACGCCTTACGAAGCGGATGCGGGCATAGGCAAGAAGGCTAAGTTCTACGTTTCCACCTCGCGCGGCGAATTCGAAGGCGTCTCGCTGGTGATCGCCACCGGCGGTTTGTCCATCCCCAAGACGGGCGCGACCCCTTACGGTTATCACGTTGCCGAGCAGTTCGGCGTGCCGATCACCAAACTGCGTGCAGGGTTGGTGCCGCTGACTTTCGCCCCTGATGAATGGAAGCCTTATGCCGATCTGACCGGTGTGTCCTTCCCGGCCATCGTCACGGTGGGTAAACAATCCTTCCGCGAGGACATGCTGGTGACGCATCGCGGCTTGAGCGGTCCGGTGATCCTGCAGGCGTCTTCCTACTGGCAACACGGTGAGGCCTTGCACATCAACATGTCGCCCGATCTGGATATGGAAACCGTGCTGACCGAACATAAGACCAGCAAAAAACTGCTGTCGAATTTCCTGGTGCAGTGGTTCCCGAAGAGCTTTGCCGACGTCTGGTGTGAGCAGAATAAGTCATTTGAAAACAAGCCGTTGAATCAATATAATGATAAACAACGTAAAGTTATCGCGCAGCAGTTGCACGACTGGCAGGTAACCCCTTCCGGTACCATGGGTTATGCCAAGGCGGAAGTGACTTGCGGCGGTATCGACACTCAGGCGCTCTCATCCAAGACCATGGAATGCAATGACGTACCGGGGTTGTATTTCATCGGCGAAGTGGTGGATGTCACAGGGCAGTTGGGCGGCTATAACTTCCAGTGGGCCTGGGCGTCTGGCTTCGCGGCAGGCCAGGCGGTATAAGTTCTGCCATGCAAAAACTGATTGCCCTGATCTCGACCATTGTGCTGATCGCGATCGCGATGATGTTCTCGGCCGTGCTGCTGGCTTTCATCGCCGTGGCTGGTGTAATCGTGTTCACCTGGCTATGGTGGAAAACCCGTGCCTTGCGCAAACTGATGCGTGAGCAGCGCGGGGCGATACATGAAGCGGCGAACGATGCCGCCGGGTTTACCGACGAGAATTTCAAAGGCGAAATCATCGAAGGCGAAGTGATCCGCAAAGTCGTTTCGTTAGAATGAAGCTCGCGTAGCGACGAACCGTACCCCTCGCACTTCGGCCTGCCTGTGCGTGGCCTGACTGCGAGCGGACTCGCTCGGACAGGGAGAGGGGGAACGTCTGCGGCAGGCAGGCGACAAGCCGGTATGGCGAGCTTAATTATTGCTGGCTGCATCTTTGCCATGCTCGAAGAACCGATCAAGCTCTCAGTTCTTGCTAAGAGCGATGCTCTTGTAATCATGGATGCGGGTAGAGCGGCTATTTTTAGCAACTGTCCTTAGAATTCTTGCTTTAGCTTTTTAGTTTTTTGCACGATTTTAAAGGTGCAACCAGTGCCGCATCCATAACGGTGAAATGTAAACCGAATCGGAATTTGGCCAAATATGTTAAAATCCACCAGCCGATTAACGATCCTGCAACAATGATTTTGAAAACACTACAGTCTGTGCATGACCTTGCCCTGTACGGTGCGCCGGGCGCGTTTGATACGCCCTTGCACGTCGGTCGTCCCAATATTGGCAACAGGCAGGCCTTTATGAATTATGTCGGCGATATTTTCGACCGACGCTGGCTGAGCAATGACGGCCCGCTGGTACAGGAGTTCGAGCAACGCATCGCCGCTTACCATGGCGTTGCACATTGCGTGGCCATGTGCAACGGCACGGTTGCTCTGGAGATCGCCATTCGTGCACTTGGCCTGCAAGGCGAGGTGATCGTGCCTTCCTATACCTTTGTTGCCACCGCTCATGCCCTGAGCTGGCAGGCGATCACGCCGGTGTTTGCCGACATTGATCCGGTCACGCACAACCTCGATCCGGCAGCGGTGCGCCGCATGATCACCCCGCGCACCAGCGGTATCATCGGCGTGCATCTGTGGGGTCGTGCCGCGCCGGTCGAGGCTTTGCAGGAAATCGCCGAAGAACACGGTCTGCAGCTGATGTTCGATTCGGCGCATGCCTTCGGTTGTTCGCACCGGGGGCGGATGATAGGTCGTTTTGGCGCGTGCGAGGTGTTGAGTTTTCACGCCACCAAGTTTTTCAATACCTTCGAGGGCGGCGCGGTTCTGACCAATGACGACGAGCTGGCGGAGAAAATGCGTTTGATGCGTAATTTTGGATTTGCCGGTTACGACAATGTCGTGCACATGGGAACCAACGGTAAGATGATAGAAATCGCCGCCGCCATGGGACTGGTGAATCTGGCGGAGCTGGATGCAGTCATCGCAGCCAATCTGCGTAACTATCAGGCTTATCGCGAGGGGCTGTCCGGGCTGCCCGGCCTGCGATTGCTTGCTTACGATGCGAACGAGCGCAACAATTACCAGTATGTGGTGCTGGAGGTGGATGAAGATTGCCCGGTGAGTCGCGACCGGCTCATTGAGATGCTGCACGCCGAAAACGTGCTGGCGCGCAAATACTTTTGGCCCGGTTGCCACAACATGAAGCCTTACCGAGAGCTGTATCCGCACGCAGGACTGTTGCTGCCCAACACCGAAAGCGTGGCCGCGCGGGTGGTGGTGTTGCCCACAGGAACCTCGATCAATGTCGAACAGATCGCGCTGATCACGGCGGCGATCCGCCTGTTGCTTCTGGCGGCGAGGTGAGGGTTGCTTTTAAGTCTGCTGCTTGCATAACGGAGTGCTGTTATGGCTTGGTTAAGCAATAAGCAATTGATTGAAATGGGCTTTGCCAGCATAGGGGGTAATCCTCAGCTGTCAGATCGGGCCGCTTTTCATAACTGTGCCAATATTTGTTTAGGCGATAACGTCAGGATTGACGATTTTTGTGTGCTTTCGGCGGGCTGTGGCGGAATTACGGTGGGATGTCATGTACACATTGCCGTTTATTCCTCGTTAATCGGTGCCGGGCATATCGGGCTTGCCGATTATTGCAATATCTCATCACGTGTGGCGATTTACAGCAGCAATGACGATTATAGCGGCAGCTATATGACGAATCCAACCGTGCCGGCCGAGTTTACCCGGGTGCAGCATGAGGCAGTGAGTGTGGGCAGGCATGCGATAGTCGGGGCGGGTTCCGTGGTTTTGCCGGGTGTGACGTTGGAGGAGGGGGTGGCCATCGGTGCGCTGAGTCTGGTGAATGTGAGTTGCAGTGCTTTTGGCATTTATGCCGGGGTGCCGGTCAGGCGTATCGGCGAACGCAAAATGGATTTGCTGCAATTGGAAAAGCAGTTAATCGCGCAGAAAACATCTCAGCTAATGTTAAGTCCATCGCATGAGCAATCGGTCGAGTAAATTGCTATGAAAGCACGGCTGCTGGCAAACCTGAACTGGCTGGCTTTCGATAGTCTGCTGCGTCTGGCAGGCGGCCTGCTGGTCGGGGTTTGGGTGGCTCGCTATCTGGGGCCGGCGCAGTTTGGACTGCTAAGCTATGCGATGGCATTTGTCGCACTGTTTGCCAATGTCGCCAAACTGGGTATGGACCGGGTGATGGTGCGCGAACTGATACGCATGCCGGAACGCGAGGGTGAAATTCTGGGTACGATTTTCGCGCTCAAACTGGGGGTAAGCGTGCTCGCGTTGCTGGCGGTGATTACGGCAGCCTGGCTCACCCGTGAGGGGGACGCGGAATTTGCCCTGCTGGTGGCGGTGATCGCGGCCGGTATGCTGGTCAATGCGCTTGATGCCTTCGATGTGTATTATCAGGCGCATCTATTGTCCAGGCATCTGGTGGTGGCCAGAGGGATTGCGTTTATCTGTTTTTCGCTGGTGCGTATCGCGCTGATCCTGGGCGGTTATCCGGTGATTTATTTTGCGGTGGCCAGTACGCTGGACATCGCGCTGAGTGGCGCGATCATGCTGTGGATCTACCGGCGGGTGCACCCGGCCAAAGTGCTCTGGCGTTTTGACGGGCGGATATTGCAGACTTTGCTCAAAGACGGCTGGCCGTTGATTGCCACTTCGGTATTGATCATCATGCATACGCGCATCGATCAGGTAATGCTGGGCGAGATGCTGGGCAACGCGGAAGTGGGGATCTACAGCGCGGCGGTCAGGCTGTCGGATGTCTGGCTGTTTGTGCCGATGCTGATCGTGCAAACCCTCAATCCCTATCTGATCCGGTTGAGAGAACAATCGCCCGTGTTGTATCATGCGCGCCTGATACAGCTCTACAGCATCATGTTCTGGCTGGGGGTGCTGGTGGGGGTGCTGACGGTGTTGTTCGGCGAGTTTTTTACAGTATTGCTGTTCGGCGAGGATTACCGTGCGGCGTATCTGCCCTTGTTGCTGATCGTCTGGACCGGGATCTTCAAGTCACAGGCAGTGGCCGCTTCCATCTGGATGATAGGAGAAAATATCCAGATCTACCGGTTGTTCCTCAACCTGATGGCGGTGCCGCTCAACATCGCGCTCAATTACTGGTTTATTCCCGTCTACGGCGTGGCGGGTGCGGCGCTGGCCAGTCTGATCTCAATCGGTGTGAGCACCTGGTTGCTGCCGTTTCTGTTCGAACCGATGCGCCAGTCCAACCAGGATTTTTTCCGCAGCATCGATCCCCGATGTCTGTTTTTAAGCAAGGCGTAGGATGGATTTTTACCCGCATTTTTGCAGCAAATTCAGCGAGAGCCTGGGCAATTGCTACTACGACAATGTCGATCCCGACTATCCGCGCAGTCTGAGCCACCGTATCGTAAAGCAGCTCAACCGTTTCGCGGATACTTTGCTCGTCCTGACCGGCAGGTCGCCGCTCACCCTGCTTCGCCCGGATTTTTATCTAAAAAATATAAATGAATTCAAGTATTTATATGATCTCATCGAGGATGATGACGGTCGTGATAAACTGATCGCCGTACTGCTTTACCGCATCCTCGGCTATCACCGGGTACGCCTGCCACTCAAACAGTACATGCTTGGTCTGATCGAGTCAGTCCGCCGGCCGGACAGGATGCCGGTCAACTTTCGCCACGGTTATATCAACCAGTACGACTTGCGCCAGCTGGGGCATGAACTCGCGCTGTATTGCGCCGATGTCAGCGTACAGACGCAGTTTATGCTCGAACAGTATCGTCTTGCGGGCAAGGTGGAAGTGGCACCGGGTGATGTGGTGATCGACTGCGGGGGCTGCTGGGGAGATTCCGCGCTGTATTTTGCCAGCCGGCAGGCCTCACGAGTGTATGTATATGAGTTCATCCCGTCCAATCTGGCGGTGTTCGAGGCCAATCTCAAGTTGAATCCGGCCTGTGCCGGGGCGATACAGCTGGTCGACCAGGCGGTCTGGTCGGCTTCCGGGGTGGGGCTGAGCTATTGCGATAGCGGGCCGTCCAGCCGGGTTGGCGAACCCGGACAATATCCGGGCAGTACATCCACTCTGTCGATAGACGATCTGGTTGAACAGCAGATCGGCACGGCGGTGCACTTTATCAAGATGGACATCGAAGGTGCGGAAGCCGAGGCCCTGACGGGTGCGGCCAGAACCATCGCACGGTTCGGTCCAAAGCTTGCTATTTCCGTCTACCACAAGCCGGACGATATGTATAAAATACCAAAATTAATCAAAAGCATACGTCCTGATTATAAATTTTACCTCGACTACTATACCAGCGTGGGGTATGAGGTCGTGCTCTATGCGATCATTGACGCCGCAAGCCAGTCATGAATCTGCACGTTCCCGTGGTCATCGGTACCTATACGCGCTTAGCTCATTTGAGGCAGACGATAGACGCCCTGCTGAATAATGCGCTGGCCGGCGTCACTCAGGTTTACGTTTTTTCGGATGCGCCATCAGCCGGCGATGAGGCTGCGGTCGGACAGTTGCGTGCCTATCTGTCCGGCATCAGCGGATTTGGCCGGCTGACCGTGGTGGCGCGTGAGCGCAATCTGGGTATGGTTGGCAACTGTATCGGCGGCCTTGAGGAAGTGCTGGGCATATACGGGCGGGCGATTTTCATGGAAGACGATATCGTGACCGCGCCGGGTTTTCTGACCTATATGAATCAGGCGATGAACCGATATCAGTCTGATCCACGCGTATTTAGTGTATCCGGCTACTGTCCGCCGCTGTGCATGCCAGCTGGCTACGGGCACGATGCCTTTTTTCTGCGCCGCTTTAACGCCTGGGGCTGCGGCGTTTGGCAGGATAGGCACGATACGGTACGTGAGGTTACCGCACAGGACTATGAGCGGCTGACAGCGGATCGGAAGGGCGCACGCGATTTTGCAGCAGGCGGAGGCAGGGACATGCTCGCCATGCTCAAGCATGTGGCTTACGGTAAGCTGGAGGCGTATGACGTCCAGTGCATGTACACGCAGTTCAAAAGCGATCAGTACACACTCTATCCGGTCGAGTCGCTGGTGAGCAACATCGGTCTGGACGGCAGCGGGGTGCATTCTCCGGTGACCCGGCGTTTCGACGTCGAACTGAGTCAGAAGCTGCAGTTTCGCTTGCCGGAACGGCTGGCAGTGGATGAAAAACTGGTCAGGCTGCATCGCCAGTTCAGAAACGGCGGCAGCCTGTTTGGCCGGATAGCGGGCAAGTTGCAGGGTAAGTTGAGCGTCCTGCTTAAACGGTCGTGACGGTCAACGGCATGCGGCGTTTTACGCATTACTATTTTGCCTTGAGATCCCGGCTGGACGATTGCGCCCTTAATTCCCGGCGGAGGGCTTTGCTGCCCTTGCTGTTCCTGATCAGGCGGCTGGAGGCCGGCTTCTGGAACTGGCAGGGCATACGGCGGGTAGACTGTTACGGCGATTCGCATATCGCGCCGTTGTGGCGGCTCAACGCGCGTTACAAAAACGTTCGCTTCGTGGTCAATTCGGTGCGCGGGGCGACCGCGCTGGGGGTGACCAATCCCAATTCGAAAACCAATGCGCTGAAGATCTTTGCGGGTCTGTTAAAGCGATCAGTGCGGGGAGGGGAACAGCTGTTCTGTCTGGGCGAAGTGGACTGTGGCTTTTTGATCTGGCTGCTGGCGCAAAAACGAGCGGAGAGCGTGGAGCAGTTGCTCGACCGCGCGGTGGATTCCTACACCGGTTTTATCGCGCAGTACCGCTCGGCCGGAGAGGTGCTGGTGCTGAGCGCACCGCTGCCTACCATACGGGACGGTATGGTGCCGGGTGATGTGGCTAATTTGCGCCGTGAGGTGTCGGCCAGCCTGAACGAGCGCACCCGTTTGACGCTGCAATTCAATCGTCGGGTCGCCGGCTGGTGTGGCACGCACGGAGTCGAATTTATCGATTTGGATGAGCTGGCGCTGGATAGACAGACCGGTCTGCTGCGCGAGTCACTGCATCACGCAGATCCGGCTAATCATCACTATGATTGCGCCGGTTTTTTTGAACTCCTGGCCAACAGCCGGTTTGGCAAGCGCTATGATTAAACCGGTATTTATCTTTTCCCTGCCGCGTTCGGGTTCCACCCTGCTGCAAAGGGTGCTGATGTCGCACAGCCGGATCTCCAGCGCCGCTGAGCCCTGGCTGTTGCTGCCGCTAATCGGCATGTTAAAAGAGCAAGGCACGCTCAGCACCTATTCGCACCGGACTAGTCAGGCGGCGATGGCAGACCTGATGGTGAATATGCGCGGTGGCCGGACGGAATACGATCGTTTTCTGCGGGACTTCGTCAGTTCGGTGTATGCCTCGGCCAGTCGTGAGGGAAGCCTGTATTTTCTGGACAAGACGCCGCGTTATTATCAGATTATTCCGGACATCGCCGCGCTGTTTCCGGAGGCCAAATTCATCTTTCTGTTCAGGAATCCGGTTCACGTGTATGCCTCTATCGTAACGACCTGGGGGCATGGCACGTTGAGGCGACTGTTCTACAACACCATGGATCTCGAAGTCGGTCCTGAGCTACTGGCGCAAGGTTATCTGCAGCTCAAAGAGCGCGCTTGCGCGCTCAACTACGAGGATTTTGTGCAGCAGCCGGAGCAAGGCCTGCGACGTGTGCTCGACTATCTCGGGCTGCACTACGAGGAGGGGATGCTGAGTCGCTTTGCCGGTCAATGTCCGGGCGGGCGTTTTGGCGATCCGACCGGCGCCTTGGAATACAGCAGGGTGGCGACCGGTAGTCTGGATAAATGGCAATCGGTGTTCAACAACCGTTTTCGTCAGCGCCTGATCAAAAACTATATTCTGCGCATGCCGGAAAACACGCTGGCGCTACAGGGTTATGACAAGCGGGATATTCTTAATAAAATAAATGAAATCAAAGAGTTAAAATCAACTCCTGCACGGGATTATGTACATTACTGCTGGTCGTTTGCGCTGCTCAAGTTAAAGGTGCATCTGTATTTAACCAAAGCGATGCGCTGGACAGCCGGAAAATATCTGGAATGACGTTGGAATGCGTTGAAATTCCTGGTCTGTATTTCATCGGTGAAGTGGTAGATGTCACGGGTCAGCTGGGCGGCTATCCAGTGGGTCTGGGCATCGGGCTTCGCTTTTGCCATGCTCGAAGAAGAGATCAAGCGCTAACGATTTCTTCGCCTCAATCTACTTCCCCCAGTATTTTCTCCGAACGTCGGGTCGCGCGCCCGGGGCTTCTTTCAATAGATTGATTTTTATCATCAATTTCACTCCGGACAATTCTCTGTAATGATGGCATCCACTCACGTCCTGTTCGGCTTAAACTGCTGGCTAGGTTATGCACAATTGCGCGGACTGCCGCTGCATCCGGAATCCATTCTCATCGCAGGCGCGGCTTCCCTGTTGCCGGATATCGACCATCCAAAATCTACCTTTGGCTCGCTGGTGCCGTTTTTGTCCCGCCCTATCAGCGCGATATTCGGTCATCGCGGTATCACGCACTCGTTGTTTGCCATTCTGGCCGGCATTTATATCATGCAACGGTACGGCTATCAGACCGAATATGTGGCCGCGATCGTGGTCGGCTACCTCTCGCATCTGGCGGGCGACATGTTGACCAACAGTGGTGTGCCGCTGTTATGGCCGGTGAAGAACAGGATTGCGATTCCCGTTTTCAGCACGGGCGGCTTTGTCGAGTGGCTGGTGCGGATAGCGCTGACAGGCTTGTTATTCTGGATCGTCGTCTGGCCGTGGTTAGCCAAGACCGGGATTGTGAAAAAATATATTTAAAATCATATAGATATAGAATATATTTCCGCTATTTTTGCCGAAAGATGGCACTCTGAAAATACAAGAATATCTGTTATTGATTTATACTGCGCGCATGCATACTCATTCCACCGAATATCTGAAGCTGTCTGTTTCTGAGCGTATCCAGCTTGTCGAGGATATATGGGATAGCATTCCTGATAAGGCCCCTGAAACACTGCTGTTATCACCGGCGCAAAGCGCTGAACTGCATCGGCGAGCGGCAGCGCATCTTGAGAATCCTTCCTCGGCTATTCCGTGGGAATTGGTTCGATCTAAATTATTTTCGAGTGAACTCTGATGTTAATCGTGTTCCGTCCAGAGGCGGAGCAAGAACTTTTAGATGCGCAGGCTTGGTACAAGTTAAAAATGCCGGGGCTGGGTTTTGAGTTCGCGCGTGCGGCTGAAATGGCTGTTGAGTCCGCGTTTCGTAGCCCGCTGATGCATTTGCGAGTTGATGGCGAGTTTCGCAGGGTATTGTTTCGTAAGTTTCCTTATGCGCTAATTTATTTGCCCGGTCAGGCTGAATTGTTGGTGGTTTCTTTTTTTCATCAGCATCGTGAACCAGGAACTTGGTATAAGCGATTTTGCTGATGGTATTAATGAGTTCAGGCCGGGTGAAAACCCCATGAGGAGACGGGTGGATGGCAGGTGATTTTGCTCCAAAATGTCTATCCATCGACCTTGAAGTCGGCAAGACGGATCTTCGTATTCATCAGTTCGGCGCGGTGCGCGGCGACAACGGCGCTTTCATTCGTTTCGACCGTGGTGATTTAGGCAGTGCGTTAAACCGGCTCGATGAGCTGGCTGATGAGGCGGCTTTTGTGTTAGGTCACAATTTAGTCAACTTCGATTTACCCCACCTGAAAGCCGCGCGCGCGGATTTACGTTTGCACAGCAAACCTGCCGTGGATACGCTGTGGCTCAATCCGCTGGCCTTCCCCCGCAATCCATACCATCATCTTGTCAAACACTATCAGGACGGCAGGCTGCAAGGCGGTCATCTGAATGATCCATTGCAGGATGCGCAATTGGCGCTGGAGGTGTTTCACGACCAGCATGATGCGCTTTTCTCGTTGAATGTCAGTAATCCTGATCTGCTCACCGCCTGGCACTGGTTGACTACACAGAGTGATGCGGTCAGCGGGGTCAACCGCTTATTCACCAAACTGCGCCATAAATTGCGACCTAGTCTTGACGAGGCACATGCGTCAATCGCTCGCCTCCTTGCAGGACAATCTTGTATCACCCAGCAAGCGCTGATTTTGGGCGAATCAACACACTGGCCGTTAGCTTATGCGCTGGCCTGGTTGTCGGTCTCAGGCGGCAATTCGGTGATGCCGCCCTGGGTGCGTCACCAGTATCCATACGCGGGTGAGATCGTCAGGCGACTGCGCGATACGGCTTGCACTGATCCTGATTGCTGCTGGTGTAGAGAGCGTCACGATGCCAAAAAGCAGCTGACTCGCTGGTTCGGTTTTTCAGAGTTTCGTGCTGAACCTGCCGATCCTGTGACCGGATTGCCGCTGCAACAAGCGATCGTCGAAGCTGCGATGGCGGGCAGGCATGTGCTGGGAATTTTGCCGACCGGAACCGGTAAATCGCTGTGCTACCAGATTCCGGCGTTGTCCCGCTTTGAGAATACCGGCGCACTGACCGTTGTCATCTCGCCACTGGTCGCGCTGATGAGTGATCAGGTTGCGGGCCTTGCCCGACACGGCGGCGTTTGTGCGGCACTGAACGGTCTGCTTTCGCTGCCGGAACGCGCTGATGTGCTCGATCGCGTGCGCCTGGGTGACATCGGTATTTTGATCGTTTCTCCTGAACAGTTGCGCAATAAGTCGTTACGGACTGCGTTGGCGCAGCGTGAGATCGGTGCCTGGGTGCTGGACGAAGCGCATTGTTTGTCCAAATGGGGGCATGATTTCCGCCCTGACTATCGCTATGTCGGGCGCTTTATCAAGGAAAAGGCGGGTGCTGAGCGTATCCCGCCCGTGTTGTGTCTGACCGCCACAGCAAAGCCTGAGGTGGTCGCCGATATTCTCGACCATTTTCGCGATAAGGTCGGCATAGAGCTGGACTGTTTCGATGGCGGATCGCGCAGGGATAATCTTGAGTTTGCCGTGATGCCGACGACACCGGCGGCTAAATTTGCGCATATATACCAGTTAATCGATAGCCATCTGCCCGCAGAGGTGACCGGTGGTGCGATTGTGTATTGTGCGACACGCAGACAAACCGAAGAGGTTGCCGCATTTTTAAAAGACAAGGGGCTGTGTGCCGCGCATTTTCATTCCAAATTGCCGCCTGAAACCAAAAAAACGGTGCAGCAGGCTTTTATTCGCGGCGAATTGCGGGTGATGGCCGCGACCAATGCGTTTGGTATGGGGATAGATAAGCCGGATGTGCGCCTGGTGATCCATGCGGATATACCCGGGTCACTTGAGAATTACCTGCAGGAGGCGGGGCGGGCGGGTCGCGACCGTTCGCCTGCGTTCTGCGTCTTGCTCTACACATCGGAAGATGTGGAAAAACAATTCGGTATGTCGGCCTGTTCGCGTCTGAGCCGAAAGGAAATTCAGGCGATCTTGAAGTCATTGCGCAATCTGGATAAAAAGAAGCGAAAAGAGGGCGGACCAGGAGGGGCGGTGATCGCGACACCGGGCGAGATACTGGCTGAGGATGAAGAGGGTGCTTTTGAACGCGATTCCGCCAGCGACGATACCCGCGTGCGCACGGCCGTTTCCTGGCTGGAAGAAGCGCAACTGCTGACCCGGGAAGAAAATCAGGTACAGATATTTCCCTCGTCGCTGCGGGTGTCCTCGCTGGATGAGGCGCTGATCGGTGAGATGCGCCTCTATGCGCCCGATCTGCAAAAGGGTGATCATTCGATCCTGCAATTGCGCACGGCCAGTCAGCATCTGAAAGATAAGGGGCACGCTGATGCACATCCGGAAACGTTGCGACGACTGCTAAAAAGCTTATCCATCGACGGGCGTGACGAGGCGAATAACACGGGCAGTTTGACGCTGAAAAGGCTGGATATCGACAGTGTGCGTGTGACGCTGAATCGCGACTGGCAGGCGCTTGATAGAACGGCAAAATTGCGCAGGACTGCGGCAGCGTGTTTACTGGATCACCTGACAGGCACAGTCGGTAGTCGGGGAACGGATTTGCTGGCCGAGACCACACTGGGTCGATTGCTCGCTGCGCTGAATGCTGATTTGTGGCTAAAGGCTGAAATTAAAAATCCGCAAAAATGCCTCGATCATGCGCTGCTTTGGCTGCATGAGCAGGAAATAATAAGATTAAACAAAGGGTTGGCTGTATTTCGCAGCGCGATGACGATACGTCTCAACGAGGACTGGAAGCGCCAGTTTAAATCACCGGATTTTGCGCCGTTGCAGTTGCACTACGATGAACAAGTCGTCCAGATTCATGTGATGGCTGAATATGTGCAGCGCGGCTTGACAGAGATGGCGGATGCACTGCGCCTGACCATGGATTATTTTGTGCTGCAACAGGATGAATTTTTGCGCCGCTGGTTGCCGGGCCGGGAAAAAGAGTTGGGGCGACAGACGACACCAAAATCCTGGCATGAAATCGTTGATACATTGGCTAACAAGGATCAGCCTACTTCCGGCAGTTGACACTGTAAAACTAGCCGCTAAAGTACGCAGCTATTGAGATTCAGACTATCGGGGAGTGTCACCAAATGGGTGAAGCCAAAAAAC
>Ga0208863_1001054_pt1 | contig 19816 bp, 11 predicted proteins | sample RifOxyD3_FD_184040 | JGI IMG/M metagenome (GOLD analysis project Ga0208863, IMG submission 184040) | Soil microbial communities from Rifle, Colorado - Rifle Oxygen_injection D3 (SPAdes) | ecosystem: Environmental > Terrestrial > Deep subsurface > Rock core/Sediment | place: Rifle, Colorado...
ATGGTTCTCCCATCTTGATGCCCAAGGACTTGGCCTCGTTGGAGCGGGCGATGATGCAGCCGTCGTTGTTGGAGAGCACCACCACCGGCTTCCCCTCAAGCTCTGGGTTGAACACCCGTTCGCAGGAGCTATAGAAATTGTTGCAGTCGATCAAGGCAAAGATGGCTGGCATGAAACAGGCCTACAGGGAGTGGACCACGAAGGCGACTACACCCCAGATCTCGCAGGTGTTTCCTTCGGTCATATGGATGTCGGGATAGTCGGGGCTCTCGGCCTTCAGGCAGATGTTCTCACCATTTTTGACCAGCCGTTTCACGGTCAGCTCATTGTTGACTACCGCGATCACCACCTTGCCGCTGGTCGGATCAAGGGATCGGTCCACCACCAGGATGTCATTGTGGTGGATGCCGGCACCGATCATGGAGTCGCCTGCCACCCGGACAAAAAATGTGGCGGCTGGATTGGCTACCATAAGCTCGTTGAGGTCGAGCCTGCCTTCGATGTAGTCGTCTGCCGGGCTTGGGAATCCGGCTGAGACGCTACAGGCAAAGAGGGGGCGTTTCAGTTCGCCCTTGCAATTGAAAGTGTAGACTGCCGAGATGGTTGGTGTCGGGGAGGGGATCATGGCCCCAGTATACAGGATAAGATTGGGTGTGTCATCGTGGGAAGAACGGCGGTGGTTGGACTGTTTGGTGAAGTGATTTCTCCTGTGAAATTTTTTTGATGTAGGTCACTATTTGTCCTATGTGTGCGGGTAAGATGTTCTGTAATGAAATATTGTGATGAAATGCGATTGAGCATAGACGCTCCAGTATTTTCTCAGTATCATGAGTGCCAAATCAAATGACCATCGGGTCAAAACGGGAATTGCTGAGATGATATGAGGAGCTATGTCCGAGAACAATAAATCAGGTCATCGCGAGCGCCTACGCGAGAGATTTGCGTCTTGTGAGCAAGGTTCCCGAGATGATATCTCTCTATTGGAGCTGTTGCTTACGTATGCTATTCCGCTGAAAGACGTGAGGCCACTGGCAAAGCGTCTGCTTGCTGAATTCGGAAGCCTTGATGATGTTCTGACTGCGGACATTGACTCACTCTCCAGGGTCGATGGGATCAAGCATTATTCGGCAATCCTGATAAATCTCATTGATGCCATTAGAAAGCAGCATCCAGTACACCCACTTCCGGCGAAACACCTGGGGAAATCTTCTTTGTTTGAGCATATAGGTCAGGTGCCGCACTACAGCGGAGTTTCATCAGCGCAACCAAAAGCACCTCGCCAGCGAAGCGGGGTTATTGGTAAGGCCATCTTGAAAGAGGCAATCGAGATCCTGCCGAAGCTGCCTGATACTGAATCCTTGGCAGAAATACGGCAATTCCTGGTCAATAATCTCCATTTCAGTGCAGCACAGACCCGGAAGCGTAATTCAAGTTACATAACACTCCGGATGTTTCCGAATGGGATTGCGGATAAGGCTTTGATAGCGTTCGCTCGTAAATTCCAGGGAACGCAGGAACTGAGGGATGTCTGTTTTTACCGATTCTGCATGGCTGAGCCGTTAATGCTGGATGTGATTGCGGAACTGATAATCCCGGCGATTGGGGTTGGCAAGATGCATCGCCAACGGATTCACGACTATCTTATTGAGCGCTTCCCAGTGTCAAAAAGCATTGGCGACTGTTCAAAAGCAATTGTTGATGCCCTGGTAGCCGGCGGTATCGTTCGGGCTGACCGGACTCATATTTCATTTTCATACCGTGACATTCCGCTTCATTCCTTCGCCTTCGTGATACATAGCGAGTTTTCGGAGACTGGGATGTACAATCTCGGCAAGCTGGAGAAAAATCGTCACATCATCGGCATGCTATGGAATCCAACCAGATTTGTTCCGATGCTCTATGAACTCCGCAATAATGAGCTGATCAGCAAGATTTCAGAAATAGACAGTGTCCGGCAGTTCACCACAAAATGGACACTGGATAAACTGGTAGCCAGGATTGCGTCATGAAACATACTGAAATAATAGAGGCTCTGCGGAGCAAACTATCTGTCCCGGGAGGCCGTCACCTGTATGGAGTACTGGGGGACTTCCCAGCCTTAAAGGATTTCTCTGTCAGACTGCAGGAGGCAAAGACGACTGACGGCAGACGTTTCCCCAAGGCACTCTCCGTCAATCACGGCATACTTGCCGCTATCCCCGATGACGAATTCAAGCATCTTGTGGAAAACGAGGCCAAGCGACCAGAGCCGACAGCCGGTCATGTGTCCAAAGCGTTTGAAGCATTTCTCCGGTCAAAGCTGCGCGGCAAGGGGCTCATTGTGCTTTCCAATATGGAGATGCTGTTTGCCTATCACCTGGAGCTAAACTTACTGCGCACGATGGCGGCTGATGATGATCGTATACTTCTTCTGCTCCCCGGCCATCGCAGCGGAGGTCGAATAATCATGTTTCCGGAAATTGAAGACGGCAATTACACCCTGCCGTCTAACTTGATCGCCGATAACCATCTATGGGCGTTGAAATAGACACACTATGTCGAAGTATGACCCATTCCGGAATTATCTTTCGGGCAGAAATGCTGATGAGCAGGAGCTCCCATTGTCATTTGCCAGGCTTGAAGAAATCCTTGGCGACAAGCTCCCTGCAACAGCTCGCATTGACCGCCCCTGGTGGGCAAACACGATGCGGAGCAATCATGCCAGGTCATGGTTGACGGTCGGCTGGAAAGTTAGCAAGGTCGATTTTGGTCAAGGTATTATTCATTTTGTACGGCTGCAAGGGATAGACGTACCTGCCCCTGCCGTGCGTGCTTCACAGGATGGTGGCTACCGACACTTCAAAGAATTTCTATCAAACCTGCCGGCAGAGCAACGGCAGTTGTCCTTGTCGTTTCAGGACATTGAGGAGATCATCCGAAAAAAGTTACCGGCTATATCCTTAGTGGACCGGCCTTGGTGGGCCAATACAAAATCCAGCCCTCAGGGAACCTCCTGGACGGCAGCTGGCTGGCAAGTTGAGCAGGTTTTCCTGAAGGCTCAGATAATAATTTTCCGAAGAAGAAGTGACAATCTGATGAAGAGTATTCCCCGGTATGTCCGAAATCTGTTGGAAAACACCGCCGCCACCGGGCGGCCCGACAATCGGACCCTGATAAACTGGATCAGCTTTTGTCGCAAGGTTGGATGGTATTTCGAAGGCACAGTTCTTTTTGAACGGGGAGGGCTTTCACTTGCAGGTCTTGATGCAACCGAGACAGTAGAAGCAGAAGAGCATTACGATGTCTGCAAACGTGAATTAACACGGTATCGCAGATAGAATTCAGAGGAGGGCTTAATGGCCAACGGTGATTTACTCACTTTCCGCAAAACACTGGACCAGATCTGCTCTGTTCCCGATAAGATCATTTCCGTTTACTCGCTGGAAAAGCATGTCTGGCATGGTTCCAATTCTGAAACAGCCCGTAAGGCACGGAAACCGGAAATCCAAACCATAGAAGAATTCCAGATTGATCCGGTCCGACCGTTCCTCAATGACATTTTACGGTATGTGGCGGCTCCCTATAAACCCGAGCGCAGGGATAACCCGATTGGCCAAGGCTACTGGATACAGGCTGAGTTCGGTTCGGGGAAGTCTCACCTGCTCTGTTTTCTCTCTTCTCTGGTTCTTGGAGATAAGCAGGCTTGGGCATTAGTTAAGCAGAAAGAAAATAAGGCTGGCCGTGGAAAGCGCGAATCGCTCTACCAGTTCTGGGAGGACGGTCTCGAAGCAAAAAGCACCAAACAGAAAGGTGTCTTCGTCATAGTAAAGACCCTGGTCGGCGCAGGTGGCGGTACCGTTGGCCTCACTGACAAAGGGCAACGATTGAGCGAGTACATCCTTGATGCTGCCAAGGAACAGATTCAAGCCGAACTGGGGAAAAACCTCTCTTTGTATCCCACCGAGCTGCTTGCTGATCGATTCATCAACGAAGACCTCGACCGTTATCGCGGCGATCTGCGTAAGTTCCTCCGTGATCCCCGTTTTTTCGAGGAAGATGAATATGAAGAGGTTGATAATTTCCTCAAGGATATCCAGGATAACAAGGCGCCTGAATATAAACGGAGTTGCGGTAACAAGCTCTGGCGTTTTTATACTGAATACCTGAAAGTGCAGCCACATATCGCCGCAGAGACCGAAGAAATCCTCAAACACATGGTGGAGGTTATCCTCGCTGAGGGGTACAGCGGCGTCATGCTGGTGCTCGACGAGGTTTCCCTGTTCATGAAGAACCGGGAGGAAGATCAGCGCACCGACGATGAAAAGACTCTGGTAGTCCTGTCAAACCGCTTGGCCAAGGTGCACAATCTCCCCATCTGGACAGTCTGTGCTGCTCAGCAGGCGATCGAAAGCAAGATGGGGGTAAAGAATATCATTGCCGATGACCGGCTGAAACTCGTCGAACTTCTGAAGGATGACAAGGACTACTTCGACATCGTTCTGGCCAGGGTTCGTGAAATCAAAGACCCCAGTGCTATAAGTAACTATTACCTACATTACAAAAGGGGCTTTACCTGGCCCAACAGCATCGGCGAGTCTGAGTTCAGCCATTTCTTTCCATTTCACAAGCCAGCCCTGGAAGTGCTCCGCCTGATCACCCATGAACTGACCACCGCCCGCTCTGCAATTCACTTCATGCACCAGACCCTGAAGCACCAAAAAAAGAATCATGGTAATGAGCTAATCCGACTCTGGGAGCTTTTTGACGAGGCGGTGCGCTACGAAGAGGATCCGAGCGGTGTCCATGCAGGTCTGGTAGCTATCCGAAAAAGCAAGGAAGTCGAATACAAGGCATATGAAACCTGCAAACGTCAGATAGATGGCCAAACCAAAGGAGCTCTCAAGGTATATCGCGACAAGGCTGTAAAGGTCGTCCAGACCCTCTTTCTGTACCATGTCGCGAAAGAAAAACAAAAAGGACTTTCGCCCGAAGAGATCTCTAATGCGGTGCTGATAGAGCGTGCCCCCGACGCCACACCGGATGAGAACATCCAGCATTACGAAAGCATTTCCGAAAATCTAAAAAAAGAGCTGCGGCAAATTGTCCAGAATGCTGACGAAGACGGTAAACCACTCTATCGCTTTGACCCCGTGTTCACCGGCGTCGACCCGCGCGATGAATTCAGAAAAGCTCGTGACGAAGCCGAGGCCAATGAGATCATGCGAAGTGAAGCATGGAGCCATCTGGTGGCACTCGACAACTGGCCAATCCGCACCAGGCAGATGACCATCGATCTGGCTAACGGTAACAGTTCTATTTTCAGAGACATTGCCCCCTTTATTGGCCCATGGGAAGACTCAACCTCAGCCAAAGCTGGTGACCAAAGCATCGACATTACCTGGCAAGGTCGAAACATTTCAGGTCTGGTGGTGATGCGGGATCTCGGCAAGCTGGCTGCCGACAACACTCCGCTTCCGGCAATAACCAGCGATGAAACAGACAACGACTTCGCCGTGATCGTCGGGACCAAGCCGGTGGCAAATGATGCCGTCAGCAGGCTTATTGCGCTGCGCAACGATCCGCGCATTATAGTCTGGACTCCGGCCGACCTGACCAGTGAGGAACATGACAGGGTTCTCGACTTCGCAGCCTATAAGAAGCTGGTCTCCGACTGGCAGGGCAAGGAAAATGAAGACGCCGTTGCAGTTATCAACTGGGTTGCCAATACCCTTCAGACAGAACTCGGCAAGATCGTCAAGGTAGTAAGTAGCAGTTATGCCCGTGGCCGGATCGATTCGCTGAAGAATTCCCAGATGGAGTTCCATGTTGCCGGAGAACTGGCAAACATTTTCGTCCCACTGGTGGACAAGGTGCTCTCCGGCGCGTACGAATCTCGCGACATCAAGTTTGATCCTCCGTTCATATTTAACAGAGACGAGGGTGTCAAGGTCATCAACGGCATCGTCAAGACCGGAATTATCCCCAAAAACGCCAAGCCCAACAAAGATATCAGTGCTGCTCAGAACTTCGGTTTCGGTCTGAAAATAATGAAAAAGAGCTCAGAGAAGGAGCTGGATGTTTCCGACAATCGCTTCATCAAGGAACTGCAAACCTTCATTGACGATAAACTGACCGATGCCGGGCAAACCATGAAGCTCGAAACCATCTACAAGAACTTCATGGGAATCGGCGGCCCCAAGGACTACGGTTTAAGCCGCCGTATGATCCAGATATTCCTGCTCTGTCAGGCCCGTCAGGGGAAAGTCAGGATCGGTATTAGCCCGAAGGCGGGCCTTACCTTTGCGATGATTGACTATTCAAACATCGGAGATATCGACTTTTCCGCCAAAATTCTTGATTCCTTCACGGAAATCCAGAGAATGGAGAAACCGGAAAACTGGGAAGTTCTCAGGCCCTACTCAGAGAAGATCCTTGGCGTCGCCATCCCGTCCACGCATGACGATGCAGCCATCTCCGAGCATCGAAAACGTTTGCGAGAGGAGTTCGTCAAACAGAAGGAGATTGTTGAGCGGCTCTTGACAAGAGCAAAGGGCCTTTTTGAGATTCTCAAATGCCCGAACCCCTATGCTGTCGAGCTGACTCAGGTAGCTACACTGTTTGCTTCCGACATCAGTAGTGGCGATGACATCCAATTGGCTCTCTATGGTCTCAAACAGGCATTCGGTTACAAGGCTTTCGACGAAACCAAGTCTGATCAGACCGAAGTAGATGACTTGGCCAACCGCCTGAAAAACTATTATGACCTGCTGCGCTTTCTGGAGTACGACACCGAACTGCGTGCCATTCGTTCATACTGCGATACCGTACTGCCAGACCTCCCGGATGTTTCCCGAGCTCGCAAGATTCAGCGGAAAATCACAGAAAAAATCGCCACGCTTCAGCCGTATATCGACTCTGAAGTCAAGCTGAAGACCGAGCTGATAGGCAAAATACCTCCTGAAGCTGAAGAGACCAATACCTATGGCGTGCTGGTACAAGAATACACCACGGTCTACATGGCTCTGCATGACAACGTGCTGGACCGGGCCGAGAGCTGCCGCAGCACCATCAACAGCCTCATAGACGGCAACGAGATAAAAGCGCTCAAGGTTCTGGAAAAGATCACCGCCCTGCAGCCGCCTGTCTCGTCAAAACTGGAAGGCAAGATTCAACTGTGTGCGGATGAAATTTTCACCTGTTCCACCCCCTCAAAGTCTTCCGTAGAAGAACGTTTGCGCCACAATCCCATACACCAGTGCGGCCTCTCGTTTGATAACTTTACTGAAACTCTTGATGAGCTCGATGATATCGCCAGTAATTCACAGAACATGCTCGATGTTGCCATTAACGGCAAACTGGAAGTGTTCATGAACCAGGCAGTACGGGATCGTCTGGAACAGGGGAAGGCAGAATCGATAATCGCCTCGCTTCTGGCCTGCGAGTCAGTAGCTGATGTGCGCAGCCTGCTGATCGAGGAGTCTCTAAAAGACTCGTCAATTGTAGATGTCATCAACCGTTACTTGAAACGGATTGTCGTCAAGGTTGTTTCCCTGGCCGATTTTACGCCGACTGTCACAACCATCGAGAAAGAACAGGTTGGGCAAATGATGGAGGAATTTGGCGCCTTCCTCGAAGCAAAATTTGCAGAAGTGGATGAGGGAGAGGAAGCATTGCCAATGCTGAAACTGGAAGGGGAGAGGGAGCATGCTACGAAGCTGGATTCTCAGGAAGCTTGAACCGGTAAAGGAATGTAGCCGGGTCCTGCTCAGGGATCCGCGCCGCCTGCTGGGTGAAATCGACAGCACTATTCACGGGTTCGCCTGCGAGAACGGGTTTACCGTCATTACGGCTGCCACCAACCTTGCCTTCCGTGATCTCTACGACAAGGTCTGCGCGGATACCGATATCAACAAAGTGCTTATCATCGATCGCGCACCTGCCCGACGCCGGGCGGCACCGTCCGTTACCAAGGCTCCCCCACCGTTCTACCCCGACCTCCTGGCGCAGACACCACCAGACTGTCGGATCGATCTCGACCTACGGCAATTTCTCAAGGATGCAACCAGGGACGAAAACTGGCCGGCAGAAACCAGCGATCCCCGCTATGCCCGCCTCATTGTTCGCAACCTTGATGCAGTACAACGCGCCCACCAGAACCTGCGCACCGCCCACCCGTCGAGATTTGAAGATCATGACTTCCGAACCATTGTTGCTTATGCCGCACTGGGGGTAGCCGAGGCGGCTTTTAAAAAGCAGAATGCCGAGGATTACTGGAAAATCGGCTTGCTGGGCTATGAAGTCCTGGAAGAACTGGAAACGCTGACACCAGAGATCACCAAACCGATCCGTGAGGCTCTGCGCACAGCACCGGCCCCCTTCTGCCATTTTGCCAATCACAGCGCGGAGTTGGTGGTCCGGGTATTTTACCTCTCTGTTATCCTGGCACAACACAGTGAAAACTGGAATCTGCTCCTGGCCAATATCGACCAGGATCTCAAGCCGCTGGCTGACATCAAGCTGGACATCCTTACGGAAGCATCCCGGCGGCTGGTCGCACTGGATCGCGATCAGGCCGACCGCGACCTGTCCACCGTGGAAAAATCTCTGAGCAAGGATACACTCCAGTTTCTACTGCTCGATCAACTCAAAGTTGATACCCCGGCAGGCTTTACCGCTGTGCTGGAACACGAGGGATATTCGACCCATGTTGCTTCCCTGGCGTTGCTCGTGGCGCTCAACAATCTTGTTTCAGTCTCTCCGGCAAAGGATGAACACCAGAAGATCGCTGAGGCCCTCTTTCCGGAGGCCGGCCAGGCTGCGTCACGGTTTTGCGATAACCGCCCCAGCACGACGTTCTCCCAGCTCAAGGAGGCCTATCAGCTTGCCGGCGAGGTCAATCTGCTTCGAGAACAGTTGTCTGTGGCGGTCAAGAACCTGAAGGTAATGAAACCGGAACAACTCTCCTTCACGCTGTTTCGGGATCTTTGGAACGCGAAAAAGATCAACCGTCTGGAATACTACCTCTCGGCCCTGCAGCGTCTTGCTCAGACAGGAAACCTTCTCCCTCGTCACGAGGATGAGCTGCCGTCATTATTCGGCAACACCCTGGCCGGGCTTCGTCAGAGGCTTGAAGCCCTTCTTGACGAGGTAAATCGTAACCTCAATGAGATGAATTCCCGCTTCCAGGAGCTGGTTGCCCGCGAATATCCTGATTGGGTCAAGGAACTGGGCAAGGCCGGCAGCAAGACCGAAATCCTGCCGCTCTTTGCTGGGCAAATGCTGCCTGTGCTGACCAGTCAGTTTCTGCGCCGCTGTCTCAAGCCGTATTGGGATCATCAAAAAGAAAAAGCGGTACTGTTGGTATTCGACGGCATGCGTTACGACATCTGGGACGAACTGCTGCGCCCCCTTTTCGAGGACCGGATGGAGATCGTGGCCGACCTGCCAGCGTCGTCGCTGCTGCCTTCTGAAACCCACATTACCCGCAAGGCTATTTTTGCCGGCACCTTCCCCGATTCGTTCGATACCAGAGGGGCGGAAGATGCTCTGCTCAAGGATGGGCTGGCTCGTGATCTCGGATATACGGGGCCGGTCGAAGTCGTGCCGCCGGATACGTCCGGCACTGGCGAGACGGTTCGCTACCGTGCCGGGAACCTGGACGTCTATATCTTCGAATTGTGCGATAAGGAACTGCATAATATCAGAATGAAGACGCTGCCTGATGGTCGCCAGGTTCCATCCAGACCGCTATCGTTCGTCTATGAGCAGCACCTGAAAAACATCATCGACACCGAGGTAATAGCCATCACCCGCAACCTGGCACCAGGCACCAAGGTCTTTGTTACCGCCGATCACGGGTTTGGCCATGTCGCCCGCAATTCACTCTCTTTTGATACTATCAGTCTGAACGAGCCGTCAGACTGTTCATATCTGAACTGCTGGTTGCGGGTACCGATCTCCGATTCGTCAGTTCATGGCAAAGTGCGAAGCAATGTCATTGCCTTCACACCAGAACAGTTGCGGATGAAGTCGCAGGAGGTCCGTTTTGACAAGAAGGCCGGTCAGAATATCAGTAAGGAGTACAAGGCGATTGTCTTCCCCAAAACTGGGTTTTCCTTCAGCCGCCAGGGTTCGCCATTCAATCCCGACGCCTATACCCACGGCGGCATATCGATTCAGGAACTGATGATCCCGATGATCGTGCTAAAGGTGAAGAAGCACGAGGAAGGCCTGCTGATGCTGGATGAGATTATTGGGCCGCAGGAGATCATCGAAGGTAATGAGGTGGAATTCCGTCTCCCCATCACGAGATCGTCTCAGCTTGCGGGCAAGGATGACGAAATCCGTGCCGATATCGATGCCACTTGGAGCCGTGAGCCGGGTGAAAAGCCTCTTCCTCGTCAGGTGGTGTATGTGTCAGCCACCGGGACAGAAACGGTTATCCGCTTCAAGCCTGATCCCAATGACGCCACGGTGGAAGAACGGAAGGCCGGGGTGATGGAGCGGACGTTGACCATCACGGTGAGTTACAAGGAAGGGTTCCGGACCAGCCGGAAAATACAGTCGCGCAGGTTCTCAGTTACTCTAAATTCCGAGCAGGTTGTCCGGCGGATTCCGCCGTCATTGGGCAATATTCTGGGGCTAACCCCCAAGAGCATGAGGTAAATCATGGCAAAATCTTCAAATCATCTTGATCAACATGAACTTTTTCAAGTTGCAAGCGTCCCAATGTCAAAAGCACATTATTGTGGAGAATTCCAAAACCCAGATTTAAGACTTTTCGTGGAACAGCATGTTAAAGATAATCCTTATAACCCATTGGATGAAAAGACTATCCCACCATTAACAACAGAAATTAAAGTAGATCGAAGTGAACCTGTATTTGAAATGCATACATATTGGTCAAAAAAACCACCAGAAGCCATTGATACCTACATAAAGCATTATACAAAAGCTGGTGATTTAGTACTAGATCCATTTAGTGGGTCCGGAACTACACTTGTATCTGCACTAAGATTAGGGAGAAAGGCAATAGGTATTGATCTTAGTCCAGCTGCAACTTTTATCTCTAGCGGATATACATACAATTACGATATTAGTAAAGCAGATGCTGCCTTTAAGAAATTTATAGGTCATTTGAAAACTAAATTCGATCAAATGTATGAGACATGTGACAGTAATAACGATAAATCAGATGTGCTTTATGTTAGGTGGTCAGTAAGACTAAAATGCCCTAGATGCTTGACTGTGGTAACATATCTTGATGCATCTAAGGCAGCTGAGGCTAATGGTTATATTGATTCTTTGATATGCCCAGAATGTATTAAAAAAAATGTTACAGAAGAGTTGTCATCACGGAAAGGTAAATTAGCTCCAGTTCCAGTTCAAGTAAAGACTAAAAACAGGACAACTGGTATAAAGTCATTGCGTTACTTTGGTCAAATCCATTCTGATCATGTAATTCAAAAAGATTGCGAAATAAGAGCTGCTAATATTAAACGCGCCAACGTTCAGGTTCCAAGAAAAGCAATTAGTTTAAGGCTTGGTGCAAACGGATATTCAATTGCAAAAGATGCTATGTGGCCGCGATCAGCAGTAATTTTGGATTCAGCTTTGAATCTTGTGGATGAATGGAATGACCCTCAAGAAGCCCACTACTTAAAGTTTCTCATATCATCAATACTCATTAATTTTTCAGTAATGTATTCTGATCGAGATAGGGGGGGGCAACCTTCATTAGGTCGTCTTTCTCCTACACCATTAGCAAGAGAAATTAATGTACTGCTTGCCCTCGAATCAAAACATAAAAGAATGATAAAGGGTTTAAAGGCAAAGCAGGTAAATGCGCAGTGTATAATCTCAACTCAATCCGCCACTTGCTTAGATGCTATACTGACTAATTCCGTTGATTATGTTTTTACAGATCCACCATATGGAGACAAAATCGATTTCTGGGAATTAAATTTACTGTGGGAATCATGGCTAGGGTTCAAAAACGATTGGATAAATGATGCAATAATTATCAACCCTCATCAAAACAAAACCACTGATGGGTGGCTTGTTCTTATGAAAAGTGCCTTTCAGGAGATATATAGGGTGCTTAAGCCAAACCACTGGCTATCTCTATGCTATCACGACACTTCAGATGGTACTTGGGAAGGAATTAAAGATATTGCAAGCGAAGTGGGATTTATACCTGATGAATCTGATCATGCTGTTACCATCGGCACTTCAGAAAGCCGTATACATATAGCAAAACGAGAAGGCGTCATTAAGAGAGATATTGTTGTAAACTTCAGGAAACCTAGGATTGGCGAGACCAAAGCAAGCATCTTGGTTATAGGCGATGAAGACCACAAAACATTTTATGAAAAAATATCACTAATTATAAAAGAATATCTTGATAGTTATCCTGGGGCACCAAAGGATCGTATTTACGATGAAGTAATAAGCAGAATGTTACGTGCAGGCAGTTTAGAACGACATAATTTTGAAGAAATACTTGCAACAGTAGCTGAACCAGCAGCCAATGATGATAGCCGGTGGTTTATCAAAGAAGGTGAAATAATTAATGATGCAGAGACCGATTTGGAGAACAGGGCTTCCGCTACTGTAAGTAAATATATTACTGAACAAATGAAGTTGCATCCACACTGTGAGGGTGTTCACTATTCTGACATTTTTGAAAATTATATTTACTCTGTAAATGATAAACCGAGACGAGAACTTCAAGAATGGATGCTTGATTATTTCTATAAAAACCAAGATGGAACTTATAGGTTAGCAATAACCGATGATGAGCTCAAAGTAAAAACACAGGGTAGAGTTGCTGGAATTAATAGAAGAATCAAGAGATATATTGCATTTATATCACAAGGATTGATGATTTCGCCAAAAGAACGTCCCAACGATTCCACCCTTGCCGAATGGATCCGCCACTGTAAACGCTCCGGTCTTTATGATCAGGGCAAGCTCCTTTACGAAAAGGGTGGTCTTAACCTGGACGGTCTTGGCGAAGAAGCCATGGTTAACTTGGAAGAGGATTACCAGGTTTGTGTCCGGATGCTGGCCCGTGGCGGTGTTGCCAGCACAGAAGCCAAGCCGAAACGAGGGCGGAAAGCATGACCATTTCCGACCTGCAGTCAATCGTAGCGCTTGGTGAGGACAGTTCCCGTCAGTTCAAGGCGGATGTGCGCAACGTCGATTCTCTTGCATCCGAGATGGCGGCCTTTGCCAATACCAATGGCGGGAGATTCCTGATCGGAGTGGCTGATGACGGCTCCATACCGGGGCTGTCCCGCGATGATATTGCCAGAATCAACCAACTTGTAAGTAATGCCGCCAGCCAGCATGTGCGCAGCCCTTTGACTGTGCAGAGTGAGAATGTTGCTCTGGAGAACGGGCGTCTTGTCATTGTGCTCGACATTCCCAAAGGGCTCGACAAACCGTATTTCGACAAGAATGGGGTTATCTGGCTGAAGACTGGCGCTGATAAGCGGCGGGTGAACTCGAAAGAAGAACTGCGGCGGCTGTTTCAGATTTCCGACCAGTTCCATGCCGATGAGCTGCCGACTAAGGCGGGCATTGATAAACTGGACAAGCTCCGATTCCGTGATTTTCTGCGTGATGTCTACAAACAGGAGTACCCCGATTCTCCCGCCGACCTGACCCGACTGCTGCAAAACATGAACCTGGCGACAGACAACGGCATGCTGAACCTGGCCTGTGTATTGATGTTTACCGAACGTCCCGAATGGATCAAGCCGCAATTTGTTGTCAAGGCCATCCGGTATCCCGGCAACCAGATTCATGTCAGCGACTATCTTGACACCGAGGATTTTGCCGGGCCACTACGCAAGGTGTTTGACGATGCCTTGGCCTTTGTTATGCGGAACCTGCATAAGATACAGGCAGGGCGCGGCGTCAATGCGCCGGGGCTTCCTGAAATTCCAGAGAGCGTACTTGAGGAACTACTGGTCAATGCATTGGTGCACCGCGACTATCTGGTCAGTGCGCCGATCCGCCTGTTTGTGTTCGACAATCGAATTGAAATTATCAGCCCCGGCCACCTTCCCAACAACCTGACGGTAGAAAAAATTCGAGCGGGCAACTCAAATATTCGCAACCCAATCCTCATCTCTTACATAGCCAAGGGGCTGCTTCCCTACCACGGGCTAGGTTCCGGCATCAAGCGCGCCCTGGAGCAGTGGCCAAAGATCGATTTTACAGATGATCGAGAAGGTTGCCTTTTTACTGCAACTGTTCATCGCCGACCAATTGTCGAGCTGGAGTTGCCAGGAACGCCGGTAAAACGTCGGGAAAACGTCGGGAAAGCGTCGGGAAAGATTCTGGGGGCCTGTCGCGAAAAAAGTTCGATAACGATTCCGGAATTGGCTGTTTTGCTGGGGATTACCGAACGTTCGGTGGAACGCAACATTCAGAAACTCCAGGAAGAAGGATTGCTCCGTCGCGTCGGAGGACGGAAGGAAGGCCATTGGGAGGTGCTGGAATGAACTCCTCCGAATGCTTTTCAATCAGACCAGCTGCAATCAAAGCCTCTCATGCTGAAAAGAGGGTCATATGAATTCTAACCTTAAGGATACTTTCCGGGGCAAGGTAGTCAACAAGGCCCATACCATCAACACGGGGGTGGACGAGTTTCCTCGCTATGTTCTGGAATACCTGATCGATAACTACTGCGCCGAGGAGACCTTCCACGAGGACATGGAGAAGGTTGTGCGCCGGCTGAAGGATTCCTTTGTCTACGGTGCCGAGGCGGAGAAGATCCGTCACTACATCCGGGAGAACCGTCGACACTCTGTAATCGCCAGTTTGGACGTTCGACTGGTGGAAACAGAGGACAAGTACTGGGCCACGATCTCGGCAATCAATGAGAACTTTGTCAATATTCCGGAGAATATCGTCTGTCAATACCCGATGCTCCTGTCAGGAGGCATGTGGGGAACGATTGACCTCACCTACGATGAGACCGAGATTCACAATAAGAAGATTCGCCCCTTCAAGGTGGTTGCCTTTACTCCGTTCCAGGTGAGTGTGATCAATCTGGATGAGTACATCGAGAAGCGTCAGGAATTTTCCACCGACGAGTGGATCGATATCATGATCAATTCCTGCGGGCTCTCGCCAGAGGCTATGACTCGCCGGCAGAAACTGCTCTATCTCTGCCGCTGCCTGCCGCTGGTCGAAACGAACGTTAATATGGTTGAACTGGCTCCGAGGGAAACCGGAAAGACCTACCTTTACCGGAATATCTCCTACTACGCTCACGTCCTCTCAGGCGGCAAAGCGACACCCGCCCAGCTCTTCATCAACCTGAATACCGGCAAGATCGGTGAGGTTGGCACCCGTGACGCCGTGGTGTTCGACGAGATTGCCAATACCGACTTTACTGATCCGAAGGCGCTTGTCAGTATCATGCAGGGGTACATGCAGGATGCCAAGTTCAGCCGGGGGAAGAAGGAGATGCTGGCCTTCGCCAGCCTGGTATTTGTGGGCAACCTAGACGTGCAGGGACACCTGCCACACGAGAAGTACTATCACCTTTTTGAGCCGTTACCGGACTTCCTCCAGGTCATTGCCTTCCTGGACAGGATTCATGCCTATCTTCCCGGCTGGGAGATCCCAAAACTCACGCCGAACAGTTATTCCAAAGACTACGGATTCATCACCGACTATTTCTGCGAGATCATGCACGAACTGCGCAGGATAGACCTGCTGGCATCGGTCAAGTCTCGTTTCGAGCTGATTGATACCGCCAAGACATCACAGGGGATTTCCGGCCGTGACCAGCGAGCCATCATGAAAACCTCGTCTGGCTTGCTGAAGCTTCTCTATCCTGACGGAAAGGTAACGGATGATGAGCTGGCTGAAATTCTGCAACTCTCCTGTGAACTCCGCCAGAGGGTTCGTGAGCAATTGCATCTGATGGCGCCGGGCGAGTACGACCGGCTGCTGCTTGGTGTCCGGATTGTTTCGTCAGGTAAGGTGGTGGCGCCTGAACTGCCTGATGCCAACAGAATACAGAGAGTCGCCTTGGCAGAAAAACCGTCTGTTGGGGAAGTTATCGGACTCGCTGTTGATGGCGATCACGGCTGCATTCTTCATTTTGAGATGCAGGCCATCAAGGGAACCGGCAGGATCGTACCTTTGGGGTCGATTCAGCGGGTCATGCGCGAAAGTATTGAGACTGCCGCGCAGTTTATCAGAGCCAAGCACAGCGATCTCGGTATTTCCGCCGAGTGGCGACAGAACTACGACGTAGCAGTCCTTGCCACCTTCATGGGAGTGCCAAAGGAAGGGCCATCGTCTGGGGTCGCTATTGTCACCGGGATTGTCTCTGCATTGACAAATAAGCCGGTGCGGAACGACGTGGCGATGACCGGCGAGATTACCATCATGGGCAAAGTCCTGCCGGTTGGAGGCATACAGCAGAAAGTACGTGCAGCCTATGATGCAGGAGTGAAAGAAGTGCTGCTGCCGGTCGAGAACCTCCAGGAAGCCAAGGGGCTGCCGACATACATTCTGGAAGCAGTCAAGCTGACTACAATTGAGAGTATTGATGAAGTGTTGAAAAACGCGCTGATAGCAGAACCTGCTTGAAACTATGGATATTTGCCTGATTCATAAACAGAGAAATGTATGAATAAGGATGCATGAATAAGGGCGGGCTAATAAGCGCCGCAAGGTGAAATTTGAAACTATCACTAACTAATAAGTATATGTATTTATTGATACTACTCTTAGGGGGCGTCTCAGAAAACTGGTTATTCTACAGGCTCGTTGTGCGCGACTAACCAGACTCTATGTCTGACTTAGAGAGACGCTACACCGCCAAGCCGGTTTCGCGCCCCTGAGCTTTACATTATATTTCAAGGAAGCTTATGAATATCTACTTCTCAGACTATTTTTTAGTAAGCGCAGTAGATCTCGATGCATACGGTGCATTCAATATCTCGTTGATAAATGACCTGCCGATCTTCGTTGATCCGTTTCTTCTATTCAATAGTCAGAAGCCTGAATACCAAGCACTTCACATGGAAATTATTAGGTACGTACGATTTCTAAGAGAAGTGTCTTCGGAAACAGGAATTAGAAATGGCCTTCTGAATGCGTGGTACAGATTCCCAGAGGTAAAGCAAAACTGGCTTGGCTATAGCAAGGTCGGCAATAGCGGTTCCGGGCTCGGGGAATCGTTTGGGAATGCCCTGCATGAAAACCTAAACACCATATTCAACGACTTCGGTGACGAAAAAATCACCAAAGGAAGTCATTTGGAAAAGCTATGCCTTATCAAAGATGGCGTTGGGAAAGACAATATCAGTGACTTCGCAACAAACCTCATCAAAGGGTTTCTATGCAACTACACCCAGGCGTTTGCGGAGGAGTACATCGACAAAGATCGAATTAAGAAGGTTCCGGTTACTCACGTTGAGTTTAATTATCAAACCAGGAGTTGGGTAACCGGTTTTTTTAACCTTCCATACATTGACGGAAATTATGTCCTACTAACACCGAAAGACATTCTCACTAAAGACGAGGCTTGGATAAACAAGCACGACTTAATCGGTGACTTTGATGAAGTGTCCGCCTCCCTTACAAATGAGGAGCTTCGAGCTCAAGTAAATGATTACCTGCTCAGACGCCTACCCGAAAATCCAGATAAGAAGGAGATATCCGCCGCAACCGTCGCAACCCTTAGAAAGTTTCCCGAACTAATTGATCACTACATAAAATTCAAAGAAGAGCATGGTGACCAAGCCGTTGCGTTAAGTGGCGAGAAGGTAAAGGAAACAGAAGATTTTTTCATTCAACAGGTAAAGGTGTTGGTCGCGAGCCTGTCCAGCTCAAATGCTTTCTATGAGGCTGAAGGCAATACGTACGATGAGGCGCTCCGTCGGGTAATGTTCTTGAAACAGGTGATCGAGAACAATGATGGCTACCGAGTTTTCTATGTAAAGGGCAAGCCGGTGAAGCGGGAGTCTGACCTCCAGCTAATGTTTAGGCTTACATGGTTCGCTTCACCTGATGATGTAAATAGCGAAGTAAATAACGGCAGGGGTCCGGTAGACTACAAGATATCACGCGGTTCAAAAGACAGCACGTTGGTTGAGTTCAAACTTGCAAGCAACTCAAAGCTTAAGAAGAACTTGGAGAACCAAGTGGAGGTCTACAAGGCGGCTAACCAAACGAAGAAATCCATAAAAGTAATAATGTGCTTCTCTGACGCCGAGATGCTCAAGACATCTTCTGTTCTAAATACGTTGGGGTTGTCAGGAAAAGAAAACGTTGTAGTGATTGACGCAAGCCCTGAAAATAAGATTTCTGCATCAAATGTGCTGTGAGATCTAACCTAGGGTGGATTTAAACAAACGACTCAAAAGTCCCATAGGATTTTGCATAAATCCGTATTCGGCAAGATTTCCCGCAATTTTTTGCACTCCCAATTTTAGACGAGTTCTAGGCCCGGATTTTTGGGAGGTGTCAAGCCCATCGAATCAACCATCCACTCATCCGGGAAATCGAACTCACCGAGCAAATTGAAATGTGCCCAGGTGGCGACCGAGCCGTTACGAATGGATTCGATCAGCGCGGTTCGGCGCTCCTCAAGCTTCTCCTTGGCAAGTAGGGGTAGTGACCACCAAGCTGTAAAAATTCTTGCCATGGGGCGAACTCACAAAATGCTAGATATGGCCGCACTTAACCCTGCCCGAAAAGGTTCGGTTTCGGACATGCATGTTTACATGTGTACGAAAGTAAGGTAAATTAATTTCGGATGCAAGCTTTATTTCGTACATAATTTTCGGACGGGAGTGGACTAATGTCACGTGTTTTTGCCTACTGTCGGGTTTCTACTTCCGACCAGAACACCCAGAATCAGAGCATGGAAATAATAACGGCCGGATTCGCCATCGAGAAGCACCGGTTTGTGGAAGAAATTATCAGTGGATCGGTGGCGGCAAAACAGCGGCCAGGTTTTCTTAAACTCATTGACCGGATGGAAAAGGGGGATGTACTTGTCGTAACCAAGCTTGATAGACTGGGGCGTAATGCGATGGATGTTCGGGCAACCGTCGAACAACTTGCAAGTTCAGGCATACGAGTGCATTGCCTCGCACTCGGCGGGGTTGATCTCACCAGTCCGGCAGGAAAAATGACGATGCAGGTTATCGCATCTGTAGCCGAATTCGAGAGGGATCTGCTGATTGAACGAACACAATCGGGAATTATTCGGGCTAAGGCAGCGGGAAAACGGTTCGGTAGACGGCCATCTCTTAATGTAGAGCAAAAAGCCGTTGTTTTAGAGAGGCTGAATGCTGGCGATAATGTTGCCAAAGTTGCACGAGAATTCAAAACGACTAGACAAACTATCATGCGGGTACGGGAAGCAGCTCTAAAACTATCAGCAACAAAAGAGGAAAGGTCTTGTCGGGAAATCGGAAATTCGGTTCAGAATCATATGGGACTTTAGTGTCGTTTGTTTTAATTCACCATTACTACAACATGTTACATATTAATTTGCATGAATTTTTAATAAATATGTTGAAATATGATTGGCTGGTGGGTATGATTTTTCAGGAGGCACCAGCATGAATAAGCTTGAGAGTGTCAAATCACGCCTGAGGCCAGGCCAAGTCTACCGGCGCTCGGATTTTGAAAAATGGTCCCGTAGCGTTGATCGTGACTTGCAAGGACTAGTAAAAGATGGCGCCCTGGTGAAGGTTAGCCAAGGGCTGTACCAATGCCCTGAGCGTTCCCGTTTTGGCCTTTTGCCGGCCAGTCCTGACAAACTTATCAGAACCTTCCTGAAAGATGACGA
>Ga0208863_1001056_pt1 | contig 19751 bp, 20 predicted proteins | sample RifOxyD3_FD_184040 | JGI IMG/M metagenome (GOLD analysis project Ga0208863, IMG submission 184040) | Soil microbial communities from Rifle, Colorado - Rifle Oxygen_injection D3 (SPAdes) | ecosystem: Environmental > Terrestrial > Deep subsurface > Rock core/Sediment | place: Rifle, Colorado...
ACGCCTGCTCGATAAATGCTTCTGAATATCGTATGACCATTGTCGCCTCCACACCTCAAAGTTAAATTTTTGAGGCGACAACTAGTCTGACACCGGGGGGTATGACAATTAACGTTTAGCTCCTCAGCGACCGACTTCACCGACCGCTTGCCACGCGAATATACCTTGAATAACGCCTGCTCGATAAATGCTTCTGAATATCGTATGACCATTGTCGCCTCCACACCTCAAAGTTAAATTTTTGAGGCGACAACTAGTCTGACACCGGGGGAGAACATCAAGTGCCCAAACTGCGGAAAGAAATTCAACGTCAAAATTAATGGGGCGTTCTACTTCAGGAATCTTTTTAGCCGAAAGTGCATGAATTGTGGTCTCCGGCTTAATGGTGACAACGTTTCCGAGTATGCAAATGACTTATAACCCTGCGCTCAACCCGGACGCCCTCCAGCAAGCTTCGCTTGCTTCCGGTCGCCGGTTAGCTCCACGTTGGAGGTCTAATTGAAAGTTGTGCACGTCCTCTTCGCTGTTGTAACTCTAGAAATACGCGAGTGGCAATCTCAAAACTGACATGGTGCTTTCTCAGGTTTATCGATGCCTTTTCTGCATCCCATTCAAACTCAATATTCATGTCAAAATGTTATTACAAAAATGTAAATACAACAATGTTAAATGAGCGGTATTAGCATCAAAATGCTGCCATGTAATAGACGGTAGAAGCGCGACCTATCAGCATCTTTTTTTCGGGTTGCCGCCATGCCGATTTTTTAGCATGTTTTCGTACTAGACCAAAACTAGACCATTTTCGCCCAGTTACAGTGATTTTCTTACGTGAGGGAAGCTCAGTTTCGGGCAAGCAAGGTTTATGAGTCTCTTAGTGTTTTATTTGTTGCAGCATGGTGGTTGAGAGTTTTGTTGGTTTGTAATTTGTCTGGGGTCAGGTCTTGCAATAACACATTTTTTAAAAAAATGTGTTATTGCAAGACCTGACCCCATGGGAGTAGGAATTAAAGCAGCGGAACGATCAACAGTGCCACAATATTAATGATTTTAATCAACGGGTTAATTGCAGTTCCTGCGGTGTCTTTGTAAGGGTCGCCTACGGTGTCGCCGGTTACGGCAGCTTTGTGAGCCTCGGAACCTTTGCCGCCGAAATTGCCTTCCTCGATGTATTTCTTGGCGTTATCCCATGCGCCGCCACCGGTGGTCATGGAAATTGCCACGAAGATGCCGGTAACGATGGTGCCTACCAGCACGCCGCCTAAGGCTTGTGCGCCGAGCGTCAGACCGACGATGACGGGAATGGCTACCGGCAACAGGGAGGGCACGATCATTTCCTTGATGGCGGCTTTAGTCAGCATGTCCACGCAGGTGCCATATTCCGGTTTACCTGTGCCTTCCATGATGCCGGGAATTTCCTTGAATTGGCGGCGCACTTCAACCACAACGGCACCGGCGGCTCGTCCGACCGCTTCCATGCCCATCGCGCCAAACAAATAAGGCACCATGCCGCCGATGAACAGCCCGACGATCACCATGTGATTGGACAGATCGAAGGTCAGATTATGCCCGCTGGCCGTGAGTGCATGCGTGTAATCGGCAAATAGAACCAGCGCGGCCAAGCCAGCTGAGCCGATCGCATAGCCTTTGGTGACGGCCTTGGTGGTGTTGCCTACGGCATCCAGTGCGTCGGTGATGACGCGCACTTCATCCGGCAATTTGGACATCTCGGCGATGCCGCCTGCGTTATCGGTGATCGGTCCGTAAGCATCTAATGCGACGATGATGCCGGTCATGGATAACATGGAGGTGGCGGCGATGGCAATGCCATACAGTCCTGCCATCGAATAGGAAGCCATGATGGCTGCGCAAACCACCAGTACGGGTGCTGCAGTCGAACGCATAGAGACGCCCAGTCCTGCGATGATGTTGGTGCCATGACCTGTGGTGGATGCCTGAGCGATATGGCGTACCGGTGCATATTCCGTGGCGGTGTAGTATTCGGTGATCCACACCAGAGCTGCTGTCAGCAATAGGCCGATGATCGTCGAGCCATACAATGCGTCGACGCTATACACGCCGTTGTCACCCATGATCCAGCTGGTTAACGGGTAAAAGGCGATCAGTGCCAGCGCTGCGGAAACGGCCAGGCCGCGATACAGCGCATTCATAATTTTACCGCCTGGTCTGGCTTTGACGAAGAACGTGCCGACAATCGAGGCGATGATGGAGAAGCCTCCCAGCACCAGCGGATAGATCACCGCATTTGCATTGGTCATCAGCAGGCCGCCCAACATCATGGTGGCGATGATGGTGACCGCATAGGTTTCAAACAGATCCGCTGCCATGCCTGCACAGTCGCCGACATTGTCGCCGACGTTGTCCGCGATCACCGCAGGATTTCTGGGGTCGTCTTCCGGGATGCCGGCCTCGACTTTACCCACCAGGTCTGCGCCGACATCTGCCCCTTTGGTAAAAATGCCGCCGCCTAAGCGGGCGAAGATGGAGATCAGTGAGCCGCCGAAACCGAGTCCCACCAGTGCGTGAGTAGCTTCCATTTGCGTGGCGCCGGTGCTGGTCAGGAAAACGAAGTAAGTTGTCACCCCTAGCAGTCCTAATCCCACTACCAGCATGCCTGTGATCGCACCACCCTTGAAGGCGATGTCAAGTGCGGTATTAAGTCCGTGTTTGGCACCTTCGGCAGTGCGCACATTGGCGCGTACCGAGACATTCATGCCGATAAAACCTGCTGCGCCCGAGAGGATGGCACCGATCGCGAAGCCGATGGCGGTTTGCCAGCCTAAAGCAGCGAAGAGGAGAACGAATAAGATGGCGCCGACGACGGCGATGGTGAAGTACTGACGGTTAAGGTAGGCGGTGGCACCTTCCTGAATGGCGGCCGAAATTTCTCGCATTCGATCCGAACCGGTGGGTTGACCCAGTATCCATTTGATTGAAAATATACCGTATAAAATTGCAATTACGGCACACCCCATTGCAAAGACCAGACCGCTTGACATAATTTCACCTCCTTGAGTTGAATCGCCAAAACCCGCTTTCCCGCCAGTGTATGCTGACTTGCGTAATCATAGCAGCATCCTGTCGATGTATAGTAGCGCTATTCCCTGTTTAATTTGCAGGCTTTTGACCTTCATCAGTTAAATTTCGGCGATATTCGGTTATGATTGTAAAACGATAATCAATGGAGGGTGTGATATGGCAATTGAGTTGTTTAATGACGGTAAGCATATGTGCATCATGTTTGATGACCTGTCGGATGAGGGTGGTGATGTTGCCGTGCAGTCTAATCAGTTTTTGATTGTCGATAATGGACACGCGGCCTTGCTGGATCCGGGTGGTAACATGACTTTCAATGGATTGTTGATGGGAATGGCGCAATATGTGCCTTCCAAAAACATGGAATATATTCTGGCTTCTCATGCCGATCCGGACATCATCGCGTCGGTCAATAAATGGATGATACATTCCAACTGCAAGGTGGCGATTTCAGCACTGTGGTCGCGTTTCGTTCCGCACTTTTGTACCGCCGGCAAGACCGAAGGGCGTATCCTGCCGATTCCTGATCAGGGGATGAACTTCTCACTGGGTAACGGTGTTTTGAAGGCGATTCCGGCTCATTTCATGCATTCTGAAGGCAATTTTCAGTTTTATGATCCGATCAGCAAGATTCTTTTCTCCGGCGACATGGGGGCGTCTATCGTTTCTCATACCGATGCGGATACGCCGGTAACTGATTTCAATGAGCATCTGAAGACCATGGAAGGCTTCCATCGCCGCTACATGATCTCTAATAAGATTTGCCGTTTCTGGGTGCAGATGGTGCGTCAGATGGATGTGGAAATGATCGTGCCTCAACATGGCAAGTCGTTCAAGGGGAAGAAGATGGTCAATCAGTTTCTGGACTGGATTGAGCAATTGCCCTGCGGTATCGATTTGATGACACAGGATAATTATCGCGCGCCACTGTAACTCTGGAGCACACAAGCCACGCGGGCGAGATGATCGCTCTCGTGGCTTTTTTTATTTTAAATCAATAGGTTATTTTATATCTTGTAGTGCAGCCAGGCCTGCGGCGGCGATGAGGCCGTCTTCAGGGGAACGCACCCCGCTGATGCCCAATCCACCGACCGCGATGCCGTCTATCAGCAACGGTACGCCGCCTTCGGCTGGAATCACGCTGGGGAGCGCCAGGTGTATCAGTCGTCCGCTCATCACCGCATCTTCAGAGCTCTTGGTGGGACGCTGGAAGGCGATCGCGGCATAGGCTTTGGCAATCGCTGTTTCCACGCTGCCAAATTGCGTTTCGTGGCTGCGCTGCAAATACAATAGATGTCCGCCATCGTCTACCACCGCGATAACCACGCGCCAGTTGTTTTTTTGCGCTTCGGCTTCCGCAGCGGCGGCGATGCGTTTTGCATCCGTTAAGGTGAGAACGGGTTTCATGTCAGCTCGCCAATGCCGCGAAGAGTTGTTCACGGATGCTGTCTACGCTGCCGACGCCGGCTACTTTGACTGACTTTGGCGCGCCTGCATCGCCAGATGCAGCCCATGCCTGGTAGTACTCGACCAGCGGCAGTGTTTGATCATGGTAGATGGACAGGCGTCTGATCACGGTTTCTTCGGTGTCATCCGGGCGTTGCACCAGTTCTTCTCCGGTCACATCGTCAAGACCTGCCACTTTGGGTGGATTGAATACGATATGGTAAGTGCGACCTGAGGCGGGATGTACGCGGCGTCCGCTCATGCGGGTGATGATTTCGCTGTCGGCCACGTCGATTTCCAGCACGTAATCGATCGGAATCCCTGCGTCTTTCATGGCCTGAGCCTGAGGGATCGTGCGCGGAAAGCCGTCAAACAGGAAGCCGTCAGCGCAATCTGCTTCTTTGATACGCTCCTTGACCAGATTGATGATGATGTCGTCGGAGATCAGTCCGCCCGCATCCATGACGGATTTAGCAGCGATGCCCAGCGGTGTGCCGGCTTTGATGGCTGCGCGCAACATGTCGCCGGTTGAAATCTGCGGGATGTTGAATTTTTCTTTGATGTAATTGGCTTGTGTGCCTTTACCAGCACCCGGTGCGCCTAGCAGTATGACTCTCATGGTGATTCCTCTTTAAAAGTAAATGGTAATTGGCAGGACGTGTGTCGATGGTGTTTTCGGTCGCTAAAAGCTTACGTCTTAAGTCTGTTTTGTTTTTTCAAAGGCGATTCTTGCTGCATGCAAATCCTGCTCTGTGTCTACACCGGCTGGCGGTGCGTCAGCGGTAATCACCACGCCGATTTTGTAGCCGTAGTGCAGCGCACGCAATTGTTCCAGCGATTCGTAGTGCTCGACGGATGTCGGTGCCAATTGTCCGTAGGCTCGCAGGAAGCTCGCACGATACGCGTAAATGCCGATGTGTCGTAATACCGGTAAGCCGGCTGGCAACTCTTCACCTGCCGCAAACGCATCGCGAGGGTAGGGGATGGGGGCGCGGCTGAAATACAGGGCGTTGCCGTTGATGTCCAGCACCGTCTTAACGATGTTGGGGTTTTTCATCGATGCAGTATCGTGGATGGTGTGGCTGGCGGTGGCCATCGCACATTCCGGATGGTCGTGCAGATGCTGGGCTACAGCGCGTATCAACTCCGGTGGCATCAGCGGTTCATCGCCTTGCACGTTCACCACGATGGTGTCATCCGTCCAGCCTTGTTGTTCAACGACTTCGGCGATCCGGTCCGTGCCGCTGGTGTGTGTGGCGGCAGTCATGCAAGCCTTGAAACCGTGCTCATGCACTACATTGGCGATCGCATGATAGTCGGTTGCTATCCAGATTTGCTGTGCGCCACTTTTTGCCGCCTGCTCGGCGACACGCACCACCATAGGCTTACCGGCGATAGGCAGCAGCGGCTTGCCGGGCAGGCGAGTCGAGGCATGCCGTGCCGGGATGACGACGTGAAAAGCGAGCATGATTATTTGAGCGCTTCAGCTTCTTCGGGGGACAGTTTGCGCGCTTCATCGGCCAGCATCACCGGAATGCCATCGGCAATTTTGAACGCCAGGCGATCTGCGCGGCAGATGAGCTCCTGCTCCGCCTTTTTATAGATTAGTTGAGATTTGCACAGGGGGCAGACGAGAATTTCAAGCAGTTTGGCATCCATGTGTGGCAATCTTTCTCAGTATGTGGTCTGTCAGGGCTGAATCAATCCGGGCGTCAACACGCAATACCCAGAATCTGTCATCAGCAAAAGCGGCGCATTTTACCGCATCTTTTTCGGTGAGGAGTAGTGCATCGCATGAGTCAAAGTCCAGATCCCCTGCCTGATAGGGGTAGTGGTCGGGGAATGCATGCGGTGTAACCGTCAGTCCCAGCTCCTTTAAGTGATCGAAATAGCGTTGCGGGTTGCCTATACCCGCAACAGCATGCAGGTTTAATGCTTGTAACTTGCTGGCTGATATAGTTTTTTCAGGATAACGCAGATTGAAAAAAATATCACCGTATAAGCTCATCATATATTGATTATTGAAATTACTTATGCTTTGGTTCCCGTTAATAACCACTGCATTAACATTGTTTAATCTTGAGGCTGGTTCGCGTAGAGGCCCGGCTGGCAGCAGATAGCCATTTCCGAAGCCGCGCGCGCCATCGATGACCACGATTTCCACGTCGCGCTGCAAGCGATAGTGCTGCAAACCATCGTCACACAACACGACATCGCATTCCGGGTGAGACAGCAAGGCCTGATTGGCCGTAGCAACGCGATCCCTCCCCACCCATACCGGACATAGGTTGCGGCGCGCCATCAGCAAGGGTTCGTCCCCGGTCTGACTGGCTGTATTGTCTGGTGTGACTTGTCGCTGACATCCATCGCCGCCGTAGCCGCGACTAATGATGAGCGGGTGCCGACCGCGCTCGATGAGTTGTTGTGCGAGGGCTAAGGTCAGCGGTGTCTTGCCGGTGCCGCCCACGCTGATGTTGCCCACCACGATCACGGGGACGGCTAAACGGAAACTTTTCAGGATGCGGAGGCGATACAGGGTGCGCCGCAAGGCGGCCAGCGCGCCAAAAATCCAGCTGACCGGCAGCAGTATCAGATGGGCGTAATCCGTGCGATACCAGCAGCGCTCAAGACTGGCCATGCCCTTTAACGTGAAACTCGCGTAGCGATTCGTTTGCACTTTCCCTCGCTTGCGGGGGAAAGATGAAAAGAGGGAACAGGCATGGCGAGTTTTATTATCAGGGATCGCTTCTTATCCATGCCCGTTAGTTGGCTTCGTTTTGTGTGGCGAAGGTGATGCGGCTGTAACCTGCCTGTCTGGCCGCTTCCATCACATTGATGACAGCTTGATGCGGTGTTTTTGCATCGGCGTTGATGACGATCACAGGGTCAGTCTGATCCGCTGCCGACTTTTTCAAGGCGGAGGCGAGCCCTGCGATACCGGTGTATTTGACCTCGGTGCTGTTGATCGCATAGCGTGCAGACGCATCGACGGATACGTTGATCGGCTTGGCCTTTTCTGCGCTGGCTTCACCGCCTGCTTGCGGCAGGTTGATCTGCAATTCCGAATATTTGGCATAGCTGGTGGTGACCATCAAAAAGATCAAGATCACCAGTAACACATCGATCATCGGAATCAGATTGATTTCCGGTTCTTCACGGGTGCGTCCGCGCTGAAAATTCATATTAGCTTAACCCTTGCGCTGGCCGTGCACGACTTCGACCAGTTTGATCGCCTGCTGCTCCATTTCGACGGTCAGACTGTCTACTTTTGCGCGGAAATGACGGTAGAAAATCATGCTCGGTATCGCCACGATCAGACCAAAAGCGGTGTTGTACAGCGCCACCGAAATGCCGTGAGCTAAGATGGCCGGGCTGTTGCCCGCCACCGTCTGTGCACCGAAGATTTCGATCATGCCGACCACCGTGCCGAACAGACCCAGCAGCGGGCTGATGGACGCGATAGTGCCCAAAGTGGTGAGAAAACGCTCCAGATCATGCGTCATCGCGCGTCCAGCTTCCTCGATGGACTCTTTCATCACGTCCTGCGTCGATTTGATGTTCTTCAGACCGGTAGCAAAGATGTAACCCAACGGGGAATTTTTAGCCAGCTGATCGAGCATTTCATCGCTGACGCCGTGTTGTTTGAGCGTCAACACCACCTCGTCGAGAAGAGCGGGAGGACTTACCCTGGTACTACGCAAATAAAACAGTCTTTCCGTGATCAGGCCAACGGCAACCACAGAGGCAAAAATCAAAAACCAAATCGGCCAGCCGGCCGCTTCTACGATTGCAAACACGCGGATTCTCCAAATGTGCTTAAATTGTGGAAACGCCCTGCGGTGCGATTAGGGCACGACGGGGATGCGTTTGGCGCTTCCGGGGTCGCAACTGTAGCGTGTCGCGGTGAGTTGAGCAAGATTTCTAAGAATCTTCTTTCATAAAGTCCGCTTAAGCCCTCGTTATTAAAGCGTATTTTTGTTTACCCACAGTATCTGTGGATAACTCTGTGGATAAGGTTGGGAAATGTGTCTTTAGAGCCGTGAACTATAAGGACTTTTCTTGATTTGCTTAATTTTTAGAATACAAATAAATTCAATAAAAACAAAGTGTTATCGTAAGTGTGAATATTTTATGACTGTGTGTGGGGCGCAAACCCACGTGTTCTGTGGCTTTGTGAATAATTCGGGATTGTCAATATGTCAGGTCATATTTTTTTTGAAGAAAAAACGCGTGTGTTGCGTGTGGCGGAACTCACCCGTGCAATCAATCAGTTACTGGAAGGCAATGTGCCGCTGCTCTGGGTGGGCGGGGAGATTTCCAATCTGGTAAAGGCGGCTTCGGGTCATAGCTACTTCGCGCTCAAAGATGAGCAGGCGCAGGTGCGCTGTGTGATGTTTCGCAACAAGCTGTCACAACTGGAGCGTCCTCTGACGAACGGGATGCAGGTCGAATTGCTGGCGTCGGCCAGTCTGTATGAGGCGCGCGGTGAGTTCCAGTTGACTGTGGAGCAATTGCGTCCGGCTGGATTGGGGGTTTTATATGAGAAATTTGAGCGGCTTAAACAGCATTTGGAGCGGGAAGGCTTGTTTGATGCAGGGCGTAAACGCCCCCTGCCTATATTTCCCAAGCGTATCGGCATCATCACATCCCCGCAGGCCGCCGCGTTGCGCGATGTCTTAACCACCTTAAAGATGCGTCTGCCCGGTGTGCCTGTGGTGTTGTATCCCTCACCGGTACAGGGCGCGGGGAGTGCGGAGAAAATTGCGGCGGCAATCAACATTGCCAATGTACGCTCCGAATGCGAAGTGCTGATCGTGTGTCGCGGCGGCGGCAGTATCGAGGACTTGTGGGCGTTCAATGAAGAGGTTGTGGCGCGCGCGATTGCGGGCAGCAGCATCCCGGTGGTCAGCGGAGTGGGGCATGAGACCGACTTTACCATCGCCGATTTTGTTGCCGATGAGCGTGCCCCGACGCCGACGGCCGCCGCTCAACGTGTGGTACCGGATCGTCATGCCCTGCTGCAAGGGTTGCGCGACACGGCGCAGCATATGATGCGACCGATGCGTCATCGTTTGCAAAGCGCCATGCAGGCGTTGGATTATCTGCAATGCCGGGTGGTTCATCCAGAGCAGCAATTGCAAAGGCAAAAATTGCATCTGGGGCAATTGCAACAGCGTATGCAGCGCAGTTTTACGCACAGCCGGCAACAGCAGTCGTGGCAGTGTCAGTCTTATGCGCAGCGGCTGCACAGGGCGGGCAGCGATTTCGCCAGGATGCTGGATCGACAGTCTCATCTGAGTGATCGACTGGTGACGGCGGCACGCCAGGAACAGATGCGGAGTCAGAGCAGGTTGGCGGCCGTGGAGCAGCATCTGGGGATGCTCAATCCTGAGCGCGTGCTGGCACGGGGCTACAGCTTGGTGCAGGACGCACAGGGGCATTTGGTGTCGGATGCCTGTCAACTGATGGTCGGTGACGGCGTGCGCATTACCTTTGCGCAAGGGTGGGCGCAGGCCACCGTCAAAGTGCGACAGGGCGCTGCATAGGCGATTTAAATTTTGATTGAATTGATGCGCGGTTAATGGATAATTCAACTCGCTTCGAGTCCGACTGATAATACTCGTAACTTGCTGTACGGAGTCCACATGAAACTGAGTCAATGGCCTACCCCTTTTTATTATAAATTTGCAGAAAATCTGGAAGCGTTTAAGAGCGAACCCTGTCTGGTTGTCAGCAAAGACAATCACGAGTTGTTTGGCGAGTTGACGTATTTTGTTCCGGAGGACGGCCTGATTGAATTGCGCCCTTTTAAGGGCGCTGTCGCACGCCCCAAGTTCGAATCAATTAATTACTTGCGCCTGCTCAATCCGGTTCATTTGATTAAAAAAACCATCTCGCCCAGCAAAACATACGAAGAGATGTTCGGTCCGTCGGAGCGGCAAATCTGTTCTATCCTGTTTATGAATGACAAGGAGTTGGAAGGTGAGACGGTCGGTTTTGCAATCGACAAGACGGGGCTGTACCTCTATCTGGTGCATGAGGGGGATACCGTGATCCGCTGTTTTGTGCCGGCGGCGTCCATCAAGCACTATCAGATCGGCAAGAAAATCGGTCAGATGCTGGTCGAAGAACGCATTGCGACGCATAAGGAAATCGATTCCGGTTTGGAGAAACAGGCGCAGATGCGCAATCAAAGACTGGGTGAATATCTGACCAGTGAACAGATAGTCACGCCGGAACAACTGGTGGCAGCCTTGGGGCGTCAACCCGGCACAGTCTTGAAGCTGGGTGATGTACTGGTTCAGGAGAAGCTGATCACCAGAGAGGTGCTCGAACAAGCGTTGGCCAAGCAGCGAGTAGACAAGAAAGTGGCGTTGGGTGAGATTCTGATCAACATGGGCGTGGTGAATGCAGAGGTTGTGCAGAGCATGCTGGCCAAAAAGCTGGGTATTCCCTATGTGAACGTCAGAAAATTCCATATCGATCATGCGACCTTTCATCTGGTGCCTATCGCCTTCATCAATAAATATACCATCCTGCCTCTCTATCACTCCGAGCACACCCTGGTGGTGGCCATGGAGAATCCGCTAATTTGGGAGCCGGTCAACGAGTTGCGTGTTATCACCAATCTGACCATCGTGCCGGTGCTGGGGTCGCGTGAGGATATTCTATTTGTTATCAATCTGTTGCGTAATGAAAAGGCTACGCTGCAAAAAATCGATGATCTGGCCGTCGGCATGACGATAGAGACGACGGAGGAAGTGGCAGAGGAGGGGATCGCCGAAACAGATAATACGCTGGTAGGACTGGTCAATAAGATGATGCTCGATGCCTATAATCAGGGTGTGTCGGACATTCATATCGAAACCTATTCCGGCAAACGCAATACTCAGGTTCGTTTTCGACGCGACGGCGCGATCAGCAAGTATTTTGAATTTCCGCCCAATTTCAGGAATGCGCTGGTGTCTCGCATCAAAATTATGGCGAGGCTGGATATCTCCGAAAAACGCAGGCCGCAGGACGGTAAGATAGAACTCAAATTGAGTCAGGATCACAAGGTTGAGCTGCGCGTGGCTACCGTGCCGACAGCAAACGGGCTCGAAGATGTGGTGATGCGCGTGCTAGCTGGCGCGAAACCGATTCCTATCGACAAGGTTGGTCTGCCTGCCGAGATACTGGAACGCATCAAGGCGTTGGCGGTGAAACCGTATGGCCTGTTTTTGATCTGTGGGCCGACCGGTTCGGGTAAAACCACCACGCTGCATTCGGTGCTCGGTTACCTCAATTCCCCTGACCGTAAAATATGGACCGCAGAGGATCCGATTGAAATCACCCAGGAAGGGCTACGCCAGGTTCAAGTCAACGCGAACATAGGCTGGACTTTTGCTGCGGCGATGCGCAGCTTTTTGCGCGCCGATCCGGATGTGATTATGGTCGGTGAAATGCGCGATATCGAGACGGCCAAGATAGCAATTCAGGCTTCGTTGACCGGACACATGGTTTTCTCGACGCTGCACACCAACAGTGCGGCTGAGAGCACGGTGCGTCTGCTGGATTTAGGAATGGACCCGTTCAATTTCTCTGACGCCCTGGTGGGCATACTGGCTCAGCGACTGGTCAGGCGCTATTGTCCGTCATGCAGAAAGGGCTATGTCCCGATGAAGGATGAGATTGCCGAACTGGCCGAAGAATACTGCGCGGGAACACCGCTTAATCCGGCTGCGGTCATCCAGCAGTGGAAAAAGACCTATGTAACCCAGGCGGGTGGATTTACGCTGTATACGGCACAGGGATGCCATGATTGCGAAGGCAAGGGCTTTAAAGGGCGGATGGGGTTGTATGAGTTTTTGGAGGCGAAGGCGCCGATCAGAAAGCTGATTCAGCATCAGGCCACGGTCGAGGAGTTGCAACTCGCGGCGATGGCGCAGGGTATGCGCACCTTAAAACAAGCGGGTATTGAACTGGTGTTGCAGGGGCTCACCAATATCAATCAGATACGCTCGGTGTGCAATTGATCTGTGCAAAAGTTGAAGCGAGCACGCAGGAACAGGTAAAATCCGCGTTTACTTCATTAATCCCTCAGGCTTTTTGCCGGGAATGACCCATGAAATTTTGTCTGGCCTGCCAAACCCCCTATTCCAGTGGCGACTGCCCGTCCTGCGGTAATGTAACTGTCCAACGCGATGGATTTCCAGCCTATGCGCCTGAACTGGCGGCGCAAAACGATGGATTTAATCCCGAGTTGTTCGAGCGATTTGCCCGGGTGGAAGCCGGGCACTTCTGGTTTGTCGGGCGCAATGCCATTCTGGAAGACTGCATGAGGCGCTTTTTCCCCCGGGCAGGCAATATCCTGGAAATCGGCTGCGGCACTGGCTTTGTGCTGGAAAATACGCGTAAAAATTATCCGGCGGCCAGCGTGTCAGGTAGCGATATCTTTACCGAGGGGCTCTATTACGCGAAGCAGCGAGTACCCACGGCCAGCTTATTTCAAATGGATGCCTGTCACATACCTTATCGTGATGAGTTCGATCTGATTTGCAGCTTCGACGTACTAGAGCATATAGAAGACGATCAGGCTGCGCTGGTACAGATGTATCAGGCTAGTCAGTCCGGCGGTGGCTTGGTGCTCACCGTGCCGCAGCATCGCTGGTTGTGGAGCAGTACAGACGACTATGCGCATCATAAACGCCGTTATACCCGTGAAGAGTTGGTGGAGCGGGTGAAGCGGGCAGGCTTCAAAGTCGAGTACGCCACTTCCTTCGTTTCTCTGTTGTTGCCTGTGATGATGGCCTCGCGCCTGTTGCAAAAAACGGGCGATGCCGATGATCAGATGGATGCGGGCTTTAAGATAGGCAAACTGGTCAACCGGCTGCTGCTGGGCGTGATGAAGGTCGAGCGATCGTTGATTTCGTTCGGCTTCACTTTCCCGCTAGGCGGATCTTTGCTATTGGTGGCCAGAAAATGATGGCGTCGATTGCAAAAAGGCACTTCTGGTGGCTGTTGATCGTAGTTGCCGGTATCTGGTTTGCCAATCTCGAATATCGCACGCTGATCAAGCCGGACGAAGGACGCTACGCGGAAATACCTCGTGAAATGGTGGTTTCCGGCGATTGGGTAACGCCTCGCCTCAATGATCTAAAGTATTTTGAAAAACCGCCGTTGCAATACTGGGCAACCGCGACGGCCTATACCGTGTTCGGTGAACATCAGTGGACCACGCGTCTGTGGGCTGCACTTACCGGTTTTGCTGGTTTGTTTCTGGTCTGGTTTGCCGGTGTCAGGCTGTTCGGACGCGAGGCTGCAGCCTATGCCACGCTGCTGCTCGCCAGCAGCTTGCTCTACGAGATGATGGCGCACATCAACACGCTGGACATGGGGGTGACCTTTTTCATCACGCTGGGGATATTGTCTTTGCTGCTGGCGCAGTCGCAGACCGAGGTCAAAAAACAGCGCAACTGGATGCTGCTGGCCTGGACTGGCATGGCGCTGGCCGTGCTTTCCAAAGGTTTGATGGGGATCATACTGCCGGGTACGGCGGTGTTTATCTATTGTCTGGTGCAACGCGATTTTAGCGTGTTGAAACGAATGCATTGGCTGCCCGGTATTGCGCTGTTTCTGCTGATCACCGCGCCGTGGTTCTATCTGGTGATGAAGGCTAATCCTGAATTTTTTGGGCGCTTTTTCATCTACGAGCACTACACGCGCTTCACTACCAAGGATCTGGGACGTTACCAGCCCTGGTATTACTTCGTGCCTATCCTGCTGGCCGGCGCCTTGCCATGGACGGTGCTGATGTTCGATTCGCTGTTCCGGGCACCAGCGGTGCCGGCTCGAGCATTTAATCCCTCTCGCTTCCTGCTGATCTGGGCGGTGTTCATCTATGTGTTCTTCTCTATTTCAGGCTCCAAGTTGCCCTCTTATCTGTTGCCGATGTTTCCTGCGCTGGTGCTGCTGATGGGGCAGCGTCTCGCGCAGATCCGCGAACGCGTGTTGTTCTGGCAAATGGCGCCTGTAGTGCCGGTCGCGCTGGTTTTCTTGTGGCTGGGCTTGTCGGTGGGCAAGTTTGCCGATACGCCGAATCAGATCGAGCTTTATCCGCATTACAGCGCCTGGCTGGTCACGGCCTCGCTGATTTTGCTGTCCGGTTTGCTGGGCGGGATGGTGCTGTTGTGGCGTGCAAAAAAACCCGCTGCGGTGCTGCTGATCGCGCTCTCTACGCTGCTGGCGGCGCAGGTCGGTGTCTCAGGCTATAACACGGTGGCGCGCGAACGTTCGGCTAAACACATCGCCGAAGCAATCCGCGAGGAAGTGAAGCCTGACATCGTTTTTTATTCTGTGCTGACCTACGAGCAGACGCTGGCTTTTTATCTCAAGCATACCTTTACGCTGGTTCAGTATCAGGACGAAATGGGCTTTGGCATTAAACAGGAACCTGAACGGTGGGTGCCTACCTTGCAGGATTTCGCCGGGGTGTGGGCGAGCCGGGCAGAGGCGCTGGCCATCATGCCTGCCTATCTTTATCCGCAACTACAACAAATGGGCCTCTCTATGCAGATCATTTTCCAGGACACGCAGCATATCGTGGTGAAAAAACCATGAATTTAGTCAGTTTTAGTCTGATTATGGCTGGCGTGATGCTCAATGCGGCGGCGCAGATATTGATGAAAACCGGTACAAACTCAATCGGATATTTCGATTTTAGCATCGCCAATATTCTGCCGGTCGGCTGGAAGCTGGCGACCGAGCCGCACATCATCGGTGCACTGTCCTGTTATGTGCTGGGTGTGATCATCTGGATACTGGCGCTCTCCCGCGTGCAGGTCAGCATCGCGTATCCGCTGCTCTCGATGGGGTATGTGGTCAATGCGGTGGCCGCCTGGTATCTTTTTAATGAGTCGTTCAACCCCTCCAAGGTGATCGGCATGGGCGTGATCATTCTGGGTGTGGTGATTATTTCGCGCGCTTGATAACTTATTGAATATATTGGATTTTATATGAACGCGTTTCTGCCTTTTTCTAAACCTACCATAGACGAGGCGACCATCGCGTCTGTTGCGGATACGCTGCGTTCCGGCTGGATCACCAGCGGTCCCAAGGTGATCGAATTCGAGCGTAAGCTCTCAACTTACTTTGGCGGACGTCCGGTGCGCACCTTCAATTCCGGCACCTGCACCATGGAAATCGCGCTGCGCATCGCAGGCATAGGCCCGGGCGACGAGGTGATCACTACGCCGATCTCGTGGATGGCGACCTCCAACGTGATCCTGGAAGTGGGCGCGACGCCGGTTTTCGCCGATATCGATCCTGTGACGCGCAATATCGATCTGGATAAGCTGGAGGCTGCCATCACGCCGCGTACCCGTGCGCTGATTCCCGTGTATCTGGCCGGTCGTCCGCTGGATATGGACAGGCTGTATTCGATCGCCAAACAGCACAATCTGCGCGTGATCGAAGATGCAGCTCAGGCGATCGGCTCCACCTGGCACGGCAAGCCCATCGGTTCGTTCGGCGATTTCGTCTCGTTCAGCTTTCAGGCCAATAAGAATATCACCACCTCCGAGGGCGGTTGTCTGGTGATGAACAATGAAGCCGAAGTGTTGCTGGCCGAGAAATATCGCTTGCAGGGCGTCACACGCAGCGGCTGGGACGGCATCGAAGTGGATGTGCTGGGCGGCAAATACAACATGACCGACATCGCTGCCGCCATCGGCTTGGGTCAGTTCTCGCAACTGGATGCGATTACGGCGCATCGACGCGCGCTCGCGAAGCATTATTTTGCCACGCTGGGGCCTGATTTCGAGGCGAAAACCGGTGCGCAACTGCCGCTGGCTGAATTTGAATCCACCAACTGGCATCTGTTCCAGATCGTGCTGCCAGAGCGCATGACGCGCCCCGAATTCATGGAGAAGATGAAGGCGTTCGACATCGGGGTGGGATTCCATTACGCACCGATCCATTTGTTCAAGTTATACCGTGCGTTAGGCTTCCATGAGGGCATGTTCCCGGTCGCAGAACAAGTGGGGCGTCAGATCGTCTCGCTGCCGATGTTTTATGCGATGACGATTGCAGATGTCGAACGCGTCTGCGCCGCGATGCAGGAAGTGCTAGGTTGATCATGTAATCTATTGATTATTGATCAATAGATTATTCACCGTGCAGTGTGATAACGAGGCGGCGTGAACCTCCGCTGTTGCGGTGTTCGCACAGATAAATACCTTGCCAGCTGCCGAGTCTGGGCTGGCCGTTCGAGATCGGGATATTCAGGCTGGCGCCTAATAAACTGGATTTGATATGCGCGGGCAGGTCGTCTGATCCTTCGTCCCTGTGGCGATAATAGGGTTCGTTTTCTTTGACCGCACGGTTAAAGTAGTTCTCGAAATCCTGCCTGACGGTCGGATCGGCGTTCTCGTTTAGCGTCAGTGAGGCCGAGGTGTGCAGGATGAATACATTCATCATGCCTATTTGGAAATCCCGTAACTCCGGTAGTTCGCGCAGCAGTTCACCAGTGATCAGGTGAAAGCCTCTGGGTTTAGCCTGTAAACGAATCTCTTTTTGTAGCCACATGGCGTGTACTCTTGGTGAAAAGTGGCATTATCAATCGATGATGAGCTTAGCGCATGGCGCGATCACAAATTTTTCAACTTACCCTTCAGGTTTACGTATATGAAACAATTTCTACAAGCTCTGGCAACCGCACCCGAAGGTATCGTGTTTAGCGATACCATCGCGGTGATCGACACGAATTATGACTTTGCGCCCACCGCCTTTAAAAACGGCGAATTGCAAAACGAAGCGGGGCAGAACAACGGTTCCTGCAAGCTGTTTTCCTTCGCCAAGCTGCACAACCTGACACAACAGCAGACTCTGCATTGCTTTGGTGCCTATTACCGCGACGATGTGCTGAAGAATCCTCAAGCCACCGATCATCAGAATATTCGTAATTTTATAAAGTTCGGCTGGGATGGGGTGATTTTTCAGGGTAATGCGCTGACGCCGAAGCCTATCTAAAGGCGAATTCCGGGATGTACGACATGCCGCTGTTTCGCCCTCCCGCCGAGGGCGACAACCTGATCATACAGGCCACGCTGGGTTGCAGCTTTAATCGGTGCAGTTTCTGCGCGATGTATCGCAGCAAACGCTATGTCGCACGTCCGCTCTCTGACGTATTCGCCGAAATCCGGGAGGCGGCTGCGCCCGGTGTGCGTCGGGTTTTTCTGGCCGACGGCGATGCGCTGGCACTGCCTACCGATCACCTGCTCGCCATACTGCGTGAACTGGCGGCGGTGTTACCCGGCCTGACTCGTGTCTCCTGCTATGCCACGCCCGGCAATCTGATGAAGAAGAGCGTCGAAGAATTGGTGCTGTTGCGCGAGCATAAACTCAATCTGCTTTATGTCGGCATCGAATCAGGCTCGGACTTGATGCTGAAGAAAATCACCAAGGGGGCGACGCAACGGAGCCTGAACGAAGCGCTGCACAAGGCGCAGGCGGGCGGCATGAAGGTATCCGCTACCGTTATTCTGGGTTTGGGCGGCAAGCGCTACAGCGAGGAACACATAGACGGCACCATTGCGCTGTTGAACAGTGCGCCCGTCACCTATCTTTCTACGCTGCAACTGTATCTGGACGAGAGCATAGAGGAAGAATTCTTCCGTAAACACGGCGAGTCGTTCGAGATGCAGGACGATCTGGCGATTTTGAAAGAGCAGGAACGACTGATACGCGGCTTGAATCCGCCGCAGACTGTGATCTTCCGTTCCAATCACGCCTCCAATGCGCTGGCGCTGGCCGGAAATTTGCCGGGTGACCGGGAGGCGTTGCTGCTTCCATTGTGTGAGGCGATGTCGGGGAGTCGTCCCTTGCGTCCACATTACATGCGTGGGCTTTAAGCGCGCAATGCAGGATAGAATGATGCTCCGGCACAACAGCGTGCCCTACCCGGGAGATATCCATGAATCTTGAAGAATTAAGCCGTGAGCAACAAATTTTACGTCTGATGCGCAAGACGCTGGGCAACGTTGTCAGGGACGTCACTCCGCTTGGCGGACGCCCCAATCCACTGCAGGGTGCGACCATCCAGGACATCAAGGATTGTTTTGCTTTGATTTCGGAGCGGGAAAAAGAGTTGGCTGTGAAGCTCAACTTCGATCAGTCCAAGCCTTATTACAAGGATGACGAACTGCCGAATGCGCAAGTTATCAGCTTTGTCAGGCCACCTAAAGCATAACGTTCGACTGACCTTCTCTAAGCGTTCGCAGGCGTCACGTAGTATTTGACGGACTTGCGCGAGCCGGACTTCTTCTTGTGTGTGATCAAACCTTTTATTTCATTAAGGTTAGGGATTGCCGCATCGGGATAAGCCGGGTTGAGCGCATGCAGTTTCCAACCTGGTTGTTCATCTCGTATGAGTTGCCGGAAGATGAACTCGCCGTTCAGCGTGGCGATTACGAATGAACCCTCAGATGCTGGCGCACCCATCTCGATGACCAGAATTTCACCCTCGGTGAATTCAGGTTCCATGCTGTCGCCCAGCACCATTAGCGCAACGATCTCGCTGCCTGAGCAACTGGTGTCGTTCATGAGGTTTTCCTGCACAGGGGCGGAAACGACGGGAATGTTGACGGGTTTGCGCGTTTGCATGGGATTGAGTGGTTGAGTTGAACGGCTTGTATGATAGCGCCAAATCGCTTGGCAATGAACTGGTCCACTGCGCGGGTATATTCGTTGCAGTCAAAATGTAAATCATATCCTGAGTTAAAATCGACAACCCCGTAACCGCAACCCGGATAGTCGATTTTTCTATGCGTATTTCCCATCTTCGTCAACGCCTGAGTGATCTCGGTGCCAAGTCTTGCCATGAAGACCGCTTTCTGCGCGGTTGGTCTCAGGTTTGCTCGTACGATACCCCGCGCAGCCCCGCTGATAATTTTTTCCCGCTGGCACTGCGCCGCGAGTTGCCTGCCATCGAAGCCGAATTGAACGGCTTGGCAAAACTCTCCGGCGAATATCCGGCCAACGGTCATGGAATCCATGACCGTTCCCCCACCTCAATCTTCCCCCTCGAAGAGGGAGAGGAGACAAATGTCGCGCTACGCACATCTTCCAATACTGAGGAAGTCGCCAGGCTGCTGGTGGAGTTGGCTGACGGGCAGATGGTCGAGAGCGTGCTGTTGCCGCGCGGCGGCTTGTGCGTGTCGACTCAGGTGGGTTGTGCCGTGGGTTGCGTATTTTGCATGAGCGGGCGCAACGGC
>Ga0208863_1001059_pt1 | contig 19719 bp, 18 predicted proteins | sample RifOxyD3_FD_184040 | JGI IMG/M metagenome (GOLD analysis project Ga0208863, IMG submission 184040) | Soil microbial communities from Rifle, Colorado - Rifle Oxygen_injection D3 (SPAdes) | ecosystem: Environmental > Terrestrial > Deep subsurface > Rock core/Sediment | place: Rifle, Colorado...
CAGGAGTCGATGGCGCCCAAGAAAGGCTCGCCGCCGCCGAAAGCCTCAAGAAAAAGCTGGAACTGATCCTCGAAGGCGAGGCCCCCTACGACATCTTCATCCGCTGGAAACCCCTCACCAAACAACCCATCGGCTGGCACCCCGACCTAAACGACGGCGTCCGCCTCAACATCCGCCCCTTCCTCACCGCCCCCGATGTCGCCAAAAAAGGCGCCGGCATCCTCCGCGATAAACCCAACATCAAATGGGAAAAAGACCGGGGCAAGGATGTGGAGTCGGCGCCGTGGTTCCACCTCTTCAACGGCGACCGGATTAACGACCATCACCTGACCCTGGCCGAGAAACAAGCCGCACGGGAGGTTGCCGAATGAACGCCGCCGCCAAGATTACTGACTGGGTACAGAAGAGACCCATGATCTTGATTCGCTTCGATAAGGCGTTTTCGGAAGCTTTGCACGATTCGCGGCAAGGGTTTGAGCATCTCACCATAGTCAAGCCGCATCCTGTTCTCCAAAATTTCAAACTGCCGACGATCTGCCTGCTGGAAATTCAAGAACAGAACACAACGAAGTGTTACCTGGCTACGGCAACCAGAAAGGGGGCCGTTAGCCTTTTTGATTCCAGATTGACCATCAAGAAGCTTCGTTCGGTAAAGCAGTCCTCACTGCAAGAGATCAAGGAGAAGGTCACCAACCAGCGCATGAAGCGCTTACTCAACGAGCGTGTTCCGGCCGAAGGTGGATTCTCTCACCTTTCGCCCAAGCTCAGCACACATCTGGTTGAAGTGCTGGCGGAGGATTCAGATAACCAAGCCGCCCTGGATACCGCACTCTCTCTGTTGCCCGGATTACGGCGCACACCCAATGCCAACTGGGCGCAGGAAGACGCCATTCAGACCGCTATGGCTGCATTTGGAATTCGGGGCAACGGCATACCTGAGCAGGTCGTCCTGAAGCGCGGAGCGTCATCTGGCCTCGAACTGATCGGTGCTCACCTTTACGAAGATAATGTGGTACACACAGACGCATCGATGCTGCCGGGATTCGATGCCATAGCCGCTGATATTACAGGACGGGCGATCTTTCAAAAGGGCGACGAACGGTTGGTGATTTATACCGCCAACAAGTTACCCTTGGAGAAGATGCTCGGTGTTGATCTCATCTATATCAACGAAACCCGTGGCAATGTCGTTATGGTCCAATACAAAATGCTGGAGGAGGAATCGCAAGAGCACGGGAACCAGGACTGGCTGTTCCGCCCCAACAAGCAACTACGCGATGAAATTGCGCGAATGCAAATCCCTGCCTTTGAAGGTTCACTGGCGGATTATCGGTTGAGCCGCAATCCATTCTTTTTCAAATTTGTGAAGCGAAAGATTGTGGCCGACTCGCACCAGTCGTTTCTGGTCTCGCTCGATCACCTGAATCAGATACTCGCTGCTCCCGAAACCAGAGGGCCAAGGGGAGGCATTCGCCTCAGCTATGAGGCCCTGGACGGAACATACCTGCGCGAGGCTGACATGCTCGGTCTGATCCGATCCGGGTATGTCGGTACACACCGAGACGAAACCGAGGCACTGGCAACGATTATCCATGAGGCAGCCAAGGGCAACAAGGCCGTGGTATTTGCTTGGCAGCAGAAGATACAAGAGGCGGCGGCGCAATGAGTAAAAGAATTCGAAGAGTCGGCTCGATAAAAAGCGAGCTTCTCAAGAAGTCGAGGGAAGCAGCCCTTGCCGCTGTTCAGATTTTCAACAACCCGAACATCAGCTTCAAGTCGGAATCTTATGTGGTGCTGATGATCATCGCTTGGACCTATCTTCTCCACGCCTATTTTCGTGATCAAAAGGTCGAATACCGATACTGGAAGCCAAAAGGAACGCGACGCAAATTTGATGAAACAAAACATGGGGCATACAAATACTGGGAGCTTGAACGCTGCTTGAATGATGCCAGTTCCCCAATTGATAGGGACACAGCCAACAACCTGGGCTTTTTTATCGGGCTGCGCCATGAAATCGAGCATCAGATGACAACCAGGATTGACGATATCTTAAGTGCCCGCTTTCAGGCGTGCTGTTTGAACTACAACGAATACATCAAGAAGCTGTTCGGCGCGGCTCATGGCGTAGAAAAACATCTTTCTTTTAGTCTTCAGTTCTCGACCATATCCACTGAGCAAAAGGAATTGCTCGAAGAACATCCAGGACTTCCCGCCAATATCCATGGATATATCACGAGTTTTGACGCCGATTTGTCCGACGAGGAATTTTCCAATCCACATTATGCCTACCGGATTTTGTTTGTTCCCAAAACAGCCAATCGAAAAGGGCAGGCAGACCGAGTGATCGAGTTTGTAAAGAGCGATTCACCTTTGGCAGAGGTCATCAACAAAGAATATGCCGTTATCAAAGAAACCGAAAAAAAGAAGTACCAGCCCAAGCAGGTGGTGGATTTAATGAAGGCAGAAGGCTATCCCCAATTTTCAGTCCATCACCACACGCAACTATGGCAATCTTTGGCAGCCAAGAATCCTGCCAATGGCTATGGTGCCCTGGTGGCAGGGAAGGCGTGGCACTGGTATGAACGATGGGTGGATATTGTCCGAAAGCATTGTCAGGATAGCCAGGGAAAATACTTGTGAAAAAGATAAGACAAATTGCAGCGTCTTGGTGTCATTTCTTCACAGGCGACCGGATCAACTCAACACTTATCGGTTAAGCACCGGCAACAACCGAGGAGGACAGATGAGCCAGTGGACAGATCGGATACTTAGCCACCCAATTTGGCAGCACATGACCGCTTTGGGTCCAGCTATTGATCGCGCCGTCGCCCGCAAAGACATTGATTCGCCCAGCCTTGACGGACTTGAGCGTGTCCGCGCTGTCCTCACATTTACCGGAAAAAGATTGGCGGGCGCAGATCCTCAATTGATGCACCCCGCGCCTCTTCAGGATATCGCCAGTCACTTACAGAGCACGCTTTCGGAGATCGATGCGTTTGTTGCTGATGGCGATGCCGTCCACATAACCAATGCTAATTCCCAAGCGGACAGCATCCTGGCCTATCTTCCAGCAATTAACTACTCATTCGTGGCAGATGACTGGATGGCCTTGAGAGATGCAGGGGTGTCGTATAGAGAATCCCTTGAGCAGAATTTGCTGAGTACCAAAGAGTCGCTATCCAAGATTAGTGCTGATTTTGCCCAATTGGAGCAGCGTATTTCAGAGCTTTCAACTGTCGAGAGTGATGAGCGTGCCAAAATCTCATCACTCTCTACGGATTTTCAGTCACAGTTTACAGTTGCGCAGGAAAACCGGAATAGGGAGTTTGCGCAGCAGGTGGACGCCGCTATTTCCCAGGTCAAATCTGACGCCACTGGCGTACAACAACGCCTATCCGAACTCGCCACAGAAATTGGCACCGAGCGCGACAGGCTTACATCACTCACCACCGAATTTCAATCACAGTTTTCCACAGCTCAAGAAACGCGAAACCGCGAATTTGCAGAGGTGCAGTCAAATCGCCAAGAAAAGTTCAGCACACTCTTAGCCGACTACAAGCAGCGCTTGAGTGACCAAAATGCTGAGTTCTCAAAACAACGCGATACGGCCTTTCAGGACTACGAAAAGAATGTGGCAGCGCTCAATAGCCAATATTCGGAATCTGCGGCGGCCATCCTCGATCAAATTGAGCAGCACAAGCAAGATGTCGAGAAACTGGTGGGGGTTATCGGAAACCTCGGGGTTACCTCCGGATATCTAAAAACCGCCAACCATGCGAGACTCATGACCTGGATATGGCAAGGTATTACTGTCGCAGCTATGGGAGGTATCATATTCATTGCCGCCATAGCTTTTATGCCGCTTGTACAGGATGCTTTCACCTGGGAAGGCTTTGCTGGTCGCGTATTTGTTTCTCTGACCGTTGGGGTACTCGCGGCCTATGCTGCGGCTCAAGCGGACAAACATAGCCAGGTTGAGAGGCGAAACCGTAAATTGGCGCTTGAGCTTGAGGCCATCGGCCCCTTTCTGGCACCGCTTCCGGTTGAAAAGCAAGAAGAGTTCCGCCTGGAAATGGGGAATCGCTCTTTTGGGCGTGACGAGAGTGGCCTTGACGGTAAAGCTGAAAAGAGTCCAGCAACCATGATAGACATCCTCATGAAATCAAAAGATTTTCGCGAATTTTTGGCTGTGATTGTTAAGGCTATACGAGGATAGAAACACTATGACTCGACCTGGTTCGCCAACAGAATTTGACGTTCTTGCCATCTTCGTTGACGAGATGGAGTTACAAGGCGTGAGCCGCAAACTCATCCGGCTGAGCATTGATGAGGCTTTTGTTGGGCGCCTTAACGCCAAGCTGGGAGTGAGCACTTCGATAGAGCCGCTCCAGAAACTAACCGATCGGTGCCTTGCAAATGAGTGGCTGGAACACACGATCTTGGGCGCAGGCAAGTATGGTGTTCTGTCAATTACCGCAACGGGTTTGGGGGTTGTCCGCTCCAAGCAAAAGAGCGAGGAGGTGAAACGGTCTCGCTCCAATCTGAAAAAGGTGTCGGACGCTATTGAAGACCATAAAGGTTTGTTCATAGCGACCGGCGCACTCTTGGCCCTTGCGGGGGTCTCGTTGAAATTGTTCTTGGGGTAGAATTCTATGGTTAGCTTTTCGTGTTGCGACTATTTCGCAGCAAAATAAACTTTAAGGAATATATCACGATGGCTTTTATAAGAAAAAAAAAGACCACTACCACATATTCTGATCCAGAATCTCTTTTCAGAGACAGAAGAAACCGTACTGTTCCTGGCCCACTTTCACATCAATCTGATATTCTTAGGCGTTATCAAGCAGAAGCATTTGATAAAGAAAATGTAGCCTTAGAACTTCCTACAGGAAGCGGCAAAACACTCGTTGGTCTTTTAATTGCTGAATTTCGTAGGATAACACTAAACGAACGTGTTTTATATCTTTGCCCGACAAAACAGTTGACGCTCCAGGTCTGTGAACAATCAATAAGAAAATATGGGATAGAGGCAACACCATTCATCGGAAAAATTCGCGATTATGATCCTAGTGATAAACGTAAATATCAAACAGGACAGACGATTGCTGTTGCACCATATAGCGCACTTTTCAATACCAATCCTTTCTTTGACAAATCTCAGCTTATTATTTTAGATGATGCTCACGCATCAGAAAATTATATCGCTTCTAACTGGTCATTGTTGATTAACCGGATCAAACAAAAACATGTTTACTTTGGACTGCTTGATATAATCAAAGATTATTTGCCATTGTCACAGCAACAGCGTTTCCTTTCTGACGAAATAGATGATCGAGGTATTAAGTGGATAGAAAAAATTCCCACTATTAAACACGTTGAATCGATACCAGATATAACCGCATTTCTAGATGAAAATGCTAAGAAAACAGACCTCCAATACCCTTGGATTCTACTGAATGGACATCTTGAAGCTTGTCATATCTACGTTAGTTATGATCAAATTCTTATTCGCCCTTACATCCCTCCTTCCCTAACACATCCAGCGTTTGCATATGCCACTCAAAGAGTTTTTATGTCCGCAACACTTGGGTTAGGCGGAGATTTAGAGAGAATAACAGGCATACCATCGTTTCATAGATTACCAATTCCAACAGGCTGGGATAAACAAGGTATTGGTAGGCGTTATTTCGTTTTTCCCGAGCTGAATTTGCCGAAAGAAGAAATTGCTCCATTAATTAAAGGGATGGTCGATCAAGCTGGAAGAGGTTTGATTCTTGTCACTAGTGATAAACAGACAGAAAAATACCATGAATTGTTCAAAGATATAGATATATACAATGCAAGTGACATAGAAACTTCTAAAGATGGTTTCGTCTCAAATGATAAAGCTATCGCATTACTTGCTAATAGATATGATGGCATTGATTTACTTGAAGATGAGTGCCGACTGTTAATTATTGAGGGTCTTCCCAAAGCGGGCAATCTACAAGAATTATATCTTATGTCGCGGATGGTCGCAGGGAATTTGTTTAAAGACAGGATTAGAACCAGAATTATTCAAGCTTTCGGCAGATGCACACGCAGTGCCACAGATTATGCTGCAGTAGTCGTTATTGGAGAAGATTTTTTTGAGTGGCTAATTCTTGATGAAAACCGATCACTATTCCACCCAGAACTACAGGGTGAATTGATTTTTGGTGCAGAACAAGCAGAGGGTATGACACATGCTAGTGCCTTAGAGAATTTAAACATATTCCTTGAGCACGGAAAAAATTGGAATGAAGTAGACAAGGATATTCTAGAATATAGAGATGAGGTGACCCAACTTCAAATTCCTGGCCAAGACGCGTTGTTTAGTGCGGCTAGTATTGAAGTTAAGTATTCGTATTCAATATGGAACCAAGACTATGAGAGATGTAGTGATCTAGCACAGCAAGTTACAAGTGTTTTGACAGGTGATGACTTAAAAGGTTTAAGGGGGTTCTGGTACTATTTGGCTGGAGCTGCATCTCAACTTGCACATAAACAACTAAACAACGAAGCTTACCATATAAAAGCTGAAGATCTATACTCAAGAGCTTCAGCTTGTCTCCCAGCAGTTACATGGCTTCGCTCACCTATGGCTTCGCCAAAATCTGGAATCAGAGATAAACATAGCAATGATGATATTTTATTAGACACAAATGTAGAACGGATTGAAATGTTGTTTGATAGTCGTTCTTTCGCCCTATCTCACAATTTCGAAAATATTGCCAAAAAGATACTTGAAGGACTTGACTCAGATAACAGTGAAAATTTCGAAGAAGCCCACCGGCTTCTAGGGGAATTATTGGGGTTCGAAGCAGGAAATTCAAGCGGGCACGCCACACCTGATCCATGGTGGATTTCAAATTCTACTTTATGTTTGGTAGCAGAAGACAAAAGCGATTCAAGGCCTGACCATGCTGTACCCGTTAAACATGTGCGACAGGCTGCCTCCCATCCAAAATGGATCAGAGATAATATTGCATTAAAAGATGCTGCCGAAATCCACACAGTAATGATAACTTCACAGGCAAAAATACATCGAGACGTCCCCACATATGCAGAAAATGTAGGTTGGTGGCATATAGACGATTTTCGCAAGTGGGCATTGAATGCAATCAATGTACTCCGGAGAATAAGAACTATATATTCTGGGCCAGGTCAAGAATCATGGAGAGTAATGGCACGCGAGCAACTCCTAAGAAACAATCTTGACCCAAGATCCATAGTAAAAAAAGCAACGGAAATATTGTTACGAGACGTTGAAAATGAATAAAAACTAAGCTAACAAAAGCATGCACCAGATGGCGAGCACACCGACGGCGCTAGCGCGGCAAGTTTATTGGCGCCACTGGTGATGCAGGTCGTTATTCCGGACAAGATCAGCATCACCCTTGACTGCCTTTTCTGTGGTGAACCACTGGAGGGTACTGATGACGTCTCCTATTCATCCGGCGACCTAATCAAATGCCAAAAATGCGGTGAAGGAAATGACTACGACTCCGTGATTGAGGTCGCCGGATGAAAAAGGGATGGCGCAGATGAAGGACGCAATTGTGAAAGAATTCAAGGGGATGTTCAAGAGAACATTTTGAGGTGTAACCTATGATTAAACATTTGCAAATGACCAATGTCGGTCCGGCACCCAAAATGGAGCTGGAATTCGGTAAAAGGCTGAACCTGCTCACCGGTGACAACGGCCTGGGCAAGAGCTTTCTGCTGGATATCGCCTGGTGGTCGCTCACCCGGAAATGGCCAGCTGATATCAACCCTAAACTAACCGCCGGGAAAAAAGCTCTTCCAGCCGGAGCTGGCGAAGCCAAGATCAGTTTTTCTTTCACCAGCAAAAGCCGGGAAGAAAAATATGACAGCAATTACCTGCGCAAGGAGCAGGCTTGGACGGGTAGGCCAGGTCGACCTGCTAATCCGGGACTCGTCCTTTATGCGATGTCTGACGGTAGCTTTGCTGTATGGGATCCGGCCCGCAATTACTGGCGCACCCAAGACGGAGTAGATGTTCAAGACCGCGCCTCAGCGTATGTTTTCAGCCCGGCGGAGGTATGGGATGGCTTACCGGGCCAGGGCAATACTTGGTTGTGCAACGGCTTGGTCCGAGACTGGGCCGGATGGCAGAAGGAAAAAGGAACGCCGTTCAAGCACCTGAAAGAGGTGCTGAAGGTGTTATCGCCATCGAGCAAGGAAACCTTGGAGCCGGGTGACTTGACCCGGATCAGTCTTGATGATGTGCGGGATATGCCCACTATTCACATGCCCTACCAGCAGGATGTTGCCGTGGTGCATGCCTCATCTGGTATGCGGCGGATCATGGCACTGGCCTATTTTCTGGTATGGGCTTGGGAAGAGCACAAGCAGGCCGCGAAACAGCTCCAGGAACCGGAAACCAAACAGATTATTTTTCTGATCGATGAAATCGAGTCGCACTTGCATCCAAGCTGGCAGCGCAGCATCGTGCCCGCCTTACTTTCCGTCATGGAAAAATTGACGAAAAAAGCGGAGATGCAGTTGATCACGGCCACTCATTCCCCGCTTATTATGGCATCGGTTGAGCCGCTGTTCGATGTCGAGCAGGATGCCTGGTTTGACCTCGATTTCGAACAAAAAAAAGTGGTGCTACGCCGTCGCGAGTTTGAGAAACATGGCGATGCGGCCACCTGGTTGATAAGCGAGGCGTTTGACCTGAAAAGTGGCCGACCCTTGGAATATGAAAGGCTGGTCGAAGAGGCCTCAGCGCTGTTGGAAAAGGATCCGCCGAACATTACTCAAATTGGAAAGATGAAAGAAAGGCTTGTGCAGGCATTGGGTCCGAAAGACGAGTTTCTGTTTAACTGGCGTTACATATGCAAGCAAAAGGGCTGGTTACAATGATTCCCGTGACATTACAACCGGAACCATCTGATTTTGATCAACGGGTGCGGCAACCCGGTCGCAACTGGCTGACTGCTCAAGGTATTGCGTTGAATATGGCCCCACCAAAGGCTTCAGCCCCGCCGAATTATTGGACTCATTCCAACCGGCAGCTTTGGGAGTCCTATTCCGGAGTGTGTGCTTATCTGGCCATCTTTTTCGAGTGGGTAACAGGGGCAGCATCCACAGACCATTTTGTCGCAAAGTCAAGACACGCTGGCGATGCTTATGAGTGGAATAATTACCGGCTTTCCTGTCTGGCACCGAACCGAAATAAGAACAAGTTCGATGATGTGCTTGATCCCATAGGGTTAGCGGCGGATACCTTTGTGTTGAATCTGGCAAGTGGGGAAATTACCCCAAATCCCTCCCTGGATGCCGTCCAAAAAAACGCTGCCCGAAAAACTATTAGGCGGCTGAGATTAGATAGCCCGGACCACAACGCCATGCGGGCCAAGCATTTTTATCGGTATATTCGCGGCAAGGATGAACAGTCTCTCCGGGAGTTGTCACCCTTCGTCTGGTATGAGGCGCAAAGGCAGGGACAGTTATAAGGCCACACCCACGTGGCGTAACATCTTTGTTGCACAGTAACATGTATAGTGTTGCTGTGCGCTGACAATGTTACTACGAAAGGAAAAGGATAAAATTTTACTGATGCTGGCAACTGTTTATGGGCTTATTTGAAATGCGAGTGATTGATCAGATATTGAAAGCAGTGCGCGGTACGGCTGTCTTTAATCCGGAAGTCCAGGTGGCGCCGACCTGTATTCTGTGGCCGGATCGTGACCGCCAGTGGGAGGCGATCATCCCGCGCTTGCAGGCCGAACTGCCGGAGCTTTTCATCCTTGGGGACTATGCCACAGAAAAACGAACCGGGCCGGCCATCTGGTTGCGTTGCGTCATTGCCGGCAAGGCTGATGACATATCCCCGCCCGAGGGTCTGACGCCGATTCTTTATCTGCCGGGCGTCAGCCGCCAAGATCTGCGGGCCATCGAAAGCTGCCCGGATCACTTGAAACCCCTGGCGGAACTCCAGTACCGGGGGGTTATCTGGTCGCAGATCAACGCCAAAGACTGGACCATTCTGGCCTACCTGAAATCAGACCAGGGAGGTCTTGGCCTGGATACGGCTCAGGACAATGAGAGCAAAAACGCCATGCAATTGGCGCTCTACCGCCTGCTGGAAGAAGATGTGGATCTGTTGCGGGGCAAGCGGCTTGACCAGGATTATTTCAATACCTTGCTCACAGGCGGCGATCCGGTGCGTGATTTGCTGCAATGGTTGGATCAGGGCGAGGCTTTTCAGGCCAGCCGGGACGAAAGCGCCTGGCTGGCCTTTGTCGCGGTTTGCAAATCCCAACTGGCTTTTAACCCGCAGAATGAGGGCGTACTGGCCGGAGCGGCCAAGTTGGCGGCTCGGCAAGGCCCCTGGCAGGCGGCCTGGGAACGTTTTTGTGAGGCCCCGCGCCGCTACCCCGGGATCCCCCAGCGCCTGCGGCAATGTGCCATGCCGCAGCTTACTCTCTTTAGCGACACAACCAGCCACGGTGGCTGGCCGCAATGGAATGAGAGTCGCGAAAAAGAGTTACGGCAGGAACTGGTGGCGCTGGCCGAGCTGCCGGCCCATGCGGCCCGGCCAAAGTTGCTCGATCTGGAAAAGCTGCACGGAAGCAGGCGTAACCTGGTCTGGGCCGAACTGAGCGAGGCGCCGCTGGCTTGCGCCTTGAAATATTTGGCCATTCTGGCCGAGGCCACCAGAACCAGCCTTGCCGCCGGAACGGCCGATGATCTGGCGGCGGGTTATCGCCACCATGGCTGGCAGGCTGATGATGCCGTAATCCGTGCGCTGGCCCCGATTGGTAATGCTGACGATTTTGCGGCGGTCTCCGCAGCCATTCGCGCGATTTACCTGCCCTGGGCGGAGGAGTCAGCTCGTCACCTGCAACAGGTGGTAACCGATGCTTCCTATCCGGGGGGAACTTGTTTTACGGCCAAGCCATTGAGTATTGTTCCCGGCGAATGTCTGCTTTTTGTCGATGGTCTGCGTTTCGATCTCGGCAAGCGCTTGGCCGCCATGCTGGAACAGGCGAATTGCCGGGTGGAGGAAGTTCCGTTCTGGGTTCCGCTGCCCAGTGTTACCGCCACCGGCAAGCCGGCGGTGGCCCCGCTTCCCGGCTCCGGCATACTCGGAGAGACGACGGAAGGGTACAATTTCGAACCGATCACCGGCTATCTCTTCCAGAAAACCCTGGTCGAAAAGGGCTGGAAGATTCTGGAGCGCACCGATAACGGCAATGGAAAGGGCAATGCCTGGAGCGAATTCGGGAACATCGATCACGAAGGACACGACCGGGGGTGGAAAATCGCCCGTCACCTTGAAGCCTTGCTGGCCGAAATCCGGGAACGGATAACCGCTCTTTTAGCGGCGGGCTGGCAAAAGGTGCGGGTGGTAACCGACCACGGTTGGTTGTTGCTGCCGGGCGGCTTGCCGAAAATAGACTTGCCGGCGGCCCTGGTCGAGAATAAGTGGGGTCGGTGTGCCTCACTGAAATCAGGGGCTACAGCAAATGAACGGCTCTATCCCTGGTACTGGAATCCGGATCGCCATTTTGCCCTGGCCGATGGGATAAGCTGCTACAAAAAAGGGGAAGAGTACACCCATGGCGGGTTGAGCCTGCAGGAGTGTCTGACTCTGCAATTGACAGTGAGTCGAGGTATAGCGACCGGGCCAGCGGCGACGGTTGAGATCACCGATTTGGTTTGGAAAGGTTTGCGTTGCACGGTGGCGGTTGAGGGTGCCTTTGCTGGACTGTCGGTTGATTTGCGCACTTTGGCGGGCAATCCGGAGTCGAGTGTGGTGGTCGGCTACAAACCCCTGAAGGGCAATGGCACGGCCTCGGTGATCGTAGAAAACGAAGATCTGGACGGGGAAGAGGTCACCCTGGTTCTGATTGATAAGGCTGGCGCCCTGGTTGCCCAGGTCGCCACGATAATCGGTGGAGGGAAAGAATGATTGCCTTGGATCAAATTGACCAAAAAGCGGCCGTAGTACTTCCAGGGTATCTGGTGCGCAAGGACCTGGTTCGCACCTTCAGCCGCCAGTTCCCGGTGCCCACCTATGTGGTTGAATTTTTACTGGGCCGCTATTGCGCCAGTATCGACCAGGAAGAGATTGATGAAGGGCTGGCCATTGTGCAGCGCCAACTTGCTGATCGTACCGTCAAGGCCGGTGAGGAGGAACTGTTCAAGTCCCATGCTCGGGAAAAGGGCGAGGTGAAGATCATCGAGCTAATCACCGCCCGTCTGGACGCCAAAACCGACTCCTATCTGGCCACTCTGCCCAGCCTGCGTTTGACCGATGCCCGGATTGAGGCGGAACTGGTCAGTCGCCACGAACGGATGCTGACTGGTGGTTTCTATGCCGAGATTACCCTGGATTACGACTCGGTCATTGCCCAGGAGAAGAACGGGCGGCCGTTCGGAGTGAAAGCCCTGCGCGAAATCCAGCTTTCCAAAAGGGATGTACTGGAGCAGCTTGCCGAGGCGCGCCGGAGTTTTACCACCGTTGAGTGGAAGGATTTTCTGCTTCGGTCCATCGGAATCGAACCGGCGGGCTTGAGCGAGCGGCAGAAGAACGCCCTCTTTCTGCGGATGGTGCCCTTTGTCGAGCGCAATTACAATCTGGTGGAACTTGGCCCCCGAGGCACCGGCAAGAGCCATCTTTTTCAGCAGGTTTCACCCTATGCCCACCTGATTTCCGGGGGCAAGGCCACCGTGGCCCGGATGTTCGTCAACAATAATACCGGCCAGCGCGGTCTGGTCTGCCAGTACGATGTGGTCTGCTTTGATGAGGTTTCCGGAATCTCTTTCGATCAGAAAGACGGCGTCAATATCATGAAGGGCTACATGGAATCAGGTGAATTCAGCCGGGGCAAGGAGAGCATCCGCGCCGACGGCAGCATTGTGCTGGTGGGCAACTTTGAAGTCGATGTCGAGCATCAACAGCGGGTCGGCCATCTCTTCGGCCCCATGCCTCCGGAAATGAAGGACGATACCGCCTTTATGGATAGGATCCACGCCTTTCTTCCGGGCTGGGATGTGCCCAAGATCAGCAGGGAGTTGCTTACCAACCATTTCGGCCTGGTCAGTGATTTTATTTCCGAATGCTGGCGGCAGCTCCGCAATCAAAGCCGGGTAAGCCAATTGCAAAACCGAGTTTTCTTCGGCGGGGCACTTTCTGGGCGCGACACCAATGCGGTGAATAAGACGATCAGCGGCTTGCTCAAGTTGATATGTCCAGACAGTGCCAGTGAGGTGGCGGAAGAGGATTTGGAGTGGGCAGTCAGAATCGCCATGGAAGCAAGGCGGCGTGTTAAAGAGCAACAGAAACGTATCGGTGCTGCCGAGTTCCGGAATACCCATTTCAGCTATGTCATGGGTGCTGACGGAATCGAGAAATTTGTCTCCACCCCAGAACTACAGAGCGACAACAGTATCGGTGGTGACCCCCTTGAGCCAGGTCAGGTCTGGAGTATCAGTCCAGGTGGAGGGGAAGAACACCCAGGACTTTACCGCATTGAGATCAACGAAGGTCCAGGTTCCGGGGTTAAAATCCTCAACAAACCCGTCCCGCCTGCCTTTAAGGAAAGTATGGGCTACGCCGAGCAAAATTTATATGCCCGCTCAATGCAATTGGTCGGCGACAAAGATCCGCGTCATCATGAGTTCACCGCCCAACTCCGTGCCTTTGACGCCTCGAAATCAGGAGCTAAGCTGGGGATGGCCTCTCTGGTAGCTCTATGCACATCCCTTCTGAAAAAAAGCGTACGCGGCGGCCTTATTATCGTCGGAGAAATCAACCTGGGTGGCTCGATCGAGCCAATTCACAACCCAGTGGCCATTGCTGAAATCGCAGTTGAAAAAGGAGCAACGGCCCTGTTGATGCCAGTTTCCTGCCGTCGCCAGCTGTTTGACCTCACAGATGACATGGCGACCAAAATCGATATTCAATTTTATTTGGATGCCAGGGATGCCTTGCTGAAGGCAATAGTGGAGTAATTTAGGGTAGAATCCATTTTATGACCAGGCAAGCTTCAATCAATATCGAATTTCTTTTTCTTCCACTTTTAATCAATCCTTGTGGCCGCTGTTTTGTCACCGTGGTGGGGTGTGTAACGCCGAAGGATCAAGGCTATGCCATTCATTTTGGATGGCATAGCGATCCAAATCTTCCTGTGCCTCGTCTTGAGACGACCTGGCCGGAAGCTCTTTGGCTATGACCCGCAAGAGAAACCCATTCGCTTTTATACGATAACTGGCCCATGCACGCCGACAGGATCCCGTGGCTACCTTAATTGTGAGTCCTTCACAATCTACATATAATTTGCAAGTTGGCATCGGTTCTTTTTTGATCAAAGTCATGAATTCTCATGAGGTTATAAGTTGCTATGTGGGGTTTCGCGAAAATAGTTTTTTGGACGTCACCTGGATTGTAACTTCCAATTATAGGTGAGAAAACAGGGTTTACTCGACAATTATTTTACCCCCTCAAGCAGCCCTAGATTTTCGAGAGCGTTGTCCAGCTTCCTGATATTTTTATGTAGCCGTTGCACCGACCTCATTTTCAAAAGAGCATTATCCCAATCATGCCCTACTGCCGTGATGTCTGGGGTTTCGATGACTTTGGCGACATAGGCATTAAGGGCGTTGTCCCAGGTAATACTTAGCGAGGGCTTGGCAAGATCACTCTTCGTGACCCAGATTTTCTTGGGTGATGTTCCGCCGTAAATCTCAAAATACATTTCCGGAAAATCACGCCTCACTGCTTCATGGGCGTTGCCCAGTTTTTCTTCCGGTATTTCTTTGAGACTTGCCGCTGCTTCAATCGGGTCAAATTTCCATCCCAGACACCATCGCCCAAACGAATAGCCTTTTTTCTCGAGTTCCTTTGTCAGGCGAGCATCGATATCGTAGGCGCGACCATATTCACTTCTGGCCATCGTCGGGATTAATTTGGCTTTCCGCAATACACCGTGGACAAAATCAACTCGCCAGTGCCAGAAGACTCTTACAATTTCTATCACGCTCATCCCGCCCACATACGCGGCGCAAATCTTTTCATGGAAAATAAGCTCCAGATCCTTAGTTTGCATGGAATTAAGTTCCGTAGCCATTAGGTACCTCCCCTTGTTAACCAGATATCGGTGTCAGTAGATGAATTGCTTTGCCGATGGCAATGTCCAGCATGAGGACCTCTTGGCCATCGAGATACACTTCGTTGATAATCTCATCATTTTTCTCAAGGTAAACTTGGAGGAAATTTTTATTGTTTTTTTGCCGGGCTATAAAATAAAGAGAATGTTTCCCGCCGTTGGGATGTTTTTTGGTTAGCCTTTTTGCAAAATCAATTCTGCTTTTCTCCTTTCCGGAACGCTTCCAATATCCCTGCATAAAATAAATGAGGGAGGATTTTACAAATGAAAGTTCCTGCAGATTTCCCATGAGGTGAAGGTCCCAAAATCGAACAGAAATTTTTATCTGGCGCTCAAATCTTGTCCTGCCTCGATTATTCGCATCTTTATAATCGTGACGCTCCATTTCGACTGTAATTTCAATCCTTATCCCATCTAATTTAAACTCAAGCATTCTCTTCCACCTCATGCCACAATTTCATCAGATAAGAAGGAGACACCTTGAGTTTTCGGGTTTTGCGCAAATAATCGGCAATAGGTCTGAACCCCATCCCATCTATCTTCAGCTCCTTAATTTCACCCCAATAGGCGAGAATTTTCCGACGTAAAACTGGTGTGCGGCCACGCTGGAGAAGCTCGGCAGTTTTGGCTCGTCGCAGGTGAGTAAAATCCTCATACTGTTCTTTCTGGGCAACCCGGTATCCCTTCCCTTTGATAGTGTCCCAACCAGCCCGGCGGGCAGCCACCACAAAAGCGCAGTACTTGTTGATCTTACCGGACAAGTCTGGACGTTCCTTCTGGAGCTGAAAAGATTTTTTAACTCCATCCTGAAAAATACCGATGACCTGTTCCTCCGGAAGAGAAGCTACCCAAGACAACAAGCACTTTCTCTCCTTGGCGGTTAGGCCGGTGATTGGATTTAACAAATCTTCCATAACCATTTCATCCCCCGGTATATGCCATGGTTTCCTGCATCCGAAAATGCGAGATCTCCAGCGAGGTCTGCTGCAAGGCCTGCTCATGGGACAATCCATGGCTAATACATTCAAGATAGCGCTCCTGAGCAAAGTTATGCTTGAGAGCATGGCTGCCACGACCTGGCACATACTGCCCCGTTTCTCGCGCTGCTCGGTTGACCGCCTCCACATAGGCTTGATAATCACTCTCCATCTGGCCATGAGTCTGTATGTATCTCTCCAGCCGCCTGTATGTTTCCGGAGAAACGAAATGTGCCGTCTCCTTGCCCCCTTTCTCTCTGGCAGCGACGATACCCACCAATTTGCCGGTGACGGGATCATTAACAATGCCGCGTAACCCTTTTTCTGTGAGGGGATTCTTCATTCTGCAATTACTGGGCGCGCCAACCCCCTCCGCCCGCAGGCCACCTTCATATTGCAGAGAGGCCTGTAATTGGTGTGTCTGATCGGCAATACTTTCGATAAGCCGGATTGGATCCGGATATGCTCGGTTACCGAAAACCTTGCTTGATTTTCGTAGCTGGGCCTTACTCCGGGCATAAAATTCCATGCACAGATTTTCAGTTTCCAAGGGGACTACATCAAGACCATGTTCCTCTATGTAATAATTAATCGCGTATTGGAATTTGCCCATCGCCGAGAGCAGAGTTTCCATGGTCTGGCGGGATCTTTTCTTCAAGATATAGTGATCAAGTTTTTCTAAGAGATACGCATCCATGTCCTCGGTCACCCCGACTGTGTCCAGCAAGCTGATGCGCCCTTTCTCCTGCATGTACTGCACAAAACGGTGGGCTTCATATCTATAAACCTTCCAGGAACCACAAGAGCGTATCCCAAAAGGACTCTGTACTTTAGCCTGGCGGAATGTCCGTATTCCTTGAAATACAGCTTCAGCCTGCGAATGCAACGATCGTGGCCATCTGTGATATTCCATAACGTTCTCCTAACCTTTACGGCCCACAACGAGTTGAGATGACATGCTCTTTTTATGACATCTCCATGCCGAGCGGTAGCAGCTCCGCTCATATAGAGCCTCTACATATTATGTGTACTGAGCACCGAGGCTCCATATCGCATTCAGCACACAGGCCCAAAATTTCCGAATCGGTTAATGCCTTACCAGGGCATCAAAACTCAGGGGTATAATTCCTGGTCCATTAAAAATAACCGGTTACAGATACGATCACGCAAGGGGGTGCCATTAACCTCGGGGTGAAAGAGCTAAATCTTCGGTTTGCCAGTCCCATTGGTGGTGTGTGGTGGGTCGGTCAACAAGGACACAACGCACTCAAGCGCACCGGTAGCAACGCTACATAAAAAATCTTATATTCTATTTATTAACTGTTTTGTTTTGTTTACTAAATAGGCTCAACATACTGAAAGAAAAGGATTTTTTCTTATTTCAAGATTCTCTCAGATTGCCTATTGTGTTCATTTTTGACCAGAAAATCGTGCCCAATATTCTTCAGTATCTGCGGCAGACTCAAATGCAGCGAATCGTGCTTCAACAGTAACAATAGGTGCCGGTTGCCCATTTAATTGCCGCTGCCACCGCAATAATTGCGCACGGCGTTCTGGGAGCAACCGTCCTCCTTCCAAGACTATTGCCTTGCGAACTGCAGAACGGAAATTCAGAGATTTCTCCTTATTACGACAATCAAAATGTACTGCGGCATGAATATACTCTTCCACTTCTTGGTCGTCCGTTTTGGAGGTGGTGGGTAATTGATTTAGGGTATTGGGGAATATGGGTGACAGATTTGTGGGAGGGGGGGTGACATTTTGTCGACTGCCCCTGTCAATTTTCACGGGATGACACTTTGACGGGGGTGACAGAATGTCACCTCTTAGCCAATAAACTCTGGATCGACCCGGACGATCCTGCCTTTCGATAAGGCCGTCTTTCTCCAACTCCCTCAGGTGCCGCTGTGCGGATCTTTCATCCATGCTGCATTTTTTGGCAAGATACCGCACCGAGGGCCAACACCTTCCCTCATCATCTGCAATATCAGCTAGAGCCAAAGCGACCAGCTTGCGTCCTGCTGAAGGCATAACTGTACTCCAAACAGCCGTCATCAAACGAATTGACACTGTACTGTCGCCGCCTATGCTTTGGGAGATTTTCTTGGGCGGCCTGGTTTTCGTTTCTGCCGTTCAGGTAAGAGGCTACCTCCGGCATCTATCCATTCTGCGAGATCATGTAACTTCACTCGAATGGCTCGGCCTACTCGTATTGCAGGGACTGGACATTGCCCAGCTGTAAGCCAATTGCGCCACGTTTTCGGGGAAAGCCCAGTGATTTTTGAAGCTTGCGATAGGGAAAGCAATGGCGGATAATCTCCTAACAGCTCAGACATACTCTTATGTTGCATTATTCTACTCCTGGTGTAATAGTCAGACAAACATTACTATTTAATAGCATTAAGTGTATATACTACACTATAATTTATAAAAGCAAACTTTTTTGGTATTATTTTGGAAAATTTAGGATCGCGTTTACGTACGATTAGGATTCGCTTGGATATTACCCAAGGTGAGATGGCCCAAAAAATTGGATCGTCTGCTACTGCTATTGGACAATATGAGAAAAGCGAAAAAGTCCCCGGAGGGAAAATTCTTGCTGGCTTGGCCCGCCTTGGCATCAATATTCACTGGCTTATGACCGGTGAGGTTTGCCCTGTTGACAGAAAATTAATGGAGACGATTATCGCTACTGTCGAAGGCCAATTAATGCGGGATTTACTCGAATTATCTCCCGAGAAAAAAGCCGAATTATTTGTTTTTCTGTATGAGTATTTTGTGAAAGAAGGAGCTGCGGGACTGTCTGGAGGTGATATTAAGGGAGATATTGCAGAAACGACTTTGCGTCTTATTAAATTTCGCGATGGAGGTAAACATAATGAACTCTAACAAAATATGTGAACTATATAGTCATGCCAAACCTGGTTTCTTTTTTAGTTCAAGAATCCTCGAATTACTGCAGGTCCTTTTTTTCCTGCCGATAATCGCAATAATATTACTGACCGGCTGCTTCCCCGACCCCATCACGAATAAGGTGTTCGCTATTTTGTCTATTGTTGGGGCAGTATATTATTTTTTTGGTTTAGTGTTATTATATTTTGTTGAAAAAAAAATGAGGCTAATTTCCCGTATCTTGCAGTTCATTACAAAGTAACTTGTCGTTACCTTGGGACATGCATGGGACTCCAGGAAAATTGTTTTGATTTCCACTTACGGGATCAAAATGGTCTTAATGGGACAAATAAGGGACACTGCCAGATCAAAAAGGTTCAATTTAGATCGAAACAAAAAAATTCAACCAGATAATAAATGGTTGAATTTACAATGTATTATTGGTGCGCCCGGAGGGATTCGAACCCCCGACACCCGGCTTCGAAGGCCGGACATGGTTATGCGCGTTAACCCTATGCAAGGCCAACATTTTCTGTAACTCTCTCGTAATTACAGACAGTTGACTGTTTGTCTTTATTGATATTGTTTTTCCTCTTTTTTCATTCTATTATCCCTTGAAGGTTGGATATAGGGTTGGATAAAAAAAGCAGGGAGACAAAATGGGCAACGAACGTCATTCCACC
>Ga0208863_1001060_pt1 | contig 19710 bp, 20 predicted proteins | sample RifOxyD3_FD_184040 | JGI IMG/M metagenome (GOLD analysis project Ga0208863, IMG submission 184040) | Soil microbial communities from Rifle, Colorado - Rifle Oxygen_injection D3 (SPAdes) | ecosystem: Environmental > Terrestrial > Deep subsurface > Rock core/Sediment | place: Rifle, Colorado...
TGTCAAAAGATTTCTCGAGTTTCTTTTGTTTTTTAACATTTTTTTACATAAAAATATGGAAATTGTCCAAAAAATGTCAGAAACTTCCCGTTTCTAATAAATATTTTAGGATATTTGTCAATAGATTTTTTAAAAAGAAAAACATCTTTTCGTTTGACAATAGAGGAAAAAAGGATAATTTCTTTCACAGGAAATATTTTGTTTCCCCTTCATTACTTTTTGACAATTTGGACGAAAAAAGCTTCTGACATATTCCTGTGCTTTTCCATGAATATATTGATAGTCTCAATTTGAGCACTACAAAGCGAAATATCGTGGTTGATTGCACCCTCTGACTTGGGGGACATGCCATAGGAATCATAGAGAAACTTCATACTTGAGATATATTCGTCGGGTTTGACCTCGACAATGACAATCTCAAGAGCTCCAGAGAAACCATTGAAAAAAGTGTTGGACAATTTGCAAGAGACAATGGAATCGCTATTCATTGCATCCATGCAAACTTCAAGGATATAAAAACAAAACTTTTGGAACTTGGTATTGACGCGGTTACGGCCGTCTGCTACGATCTCTGAGTATCCTCCGCTCACTTCGATGACGCGGATCGCGGGTTCTCTTTCCGGTTCACTGGAAAACTCGATATGCGATTCGACCGCGAACACGATGGAAAAACCGCTTACGACATAATCAATCACGCAAGCGAAAAAGAACTCATAGAGATGCTCCGGATATATGGAGAAGAACCAAAAGCCCGATTTATCGCAGAAGCGATAGTAAAAGCCCGAAAGATTAAACCACTAGAAACGACAGAAGAACTGACGAAGCTTATCGAAGAGACGAGTTATGATCCGAAGTCGGTGGTCAGGAGTTTCCAGGGAATACGAATCGCTGTCAATGACGAATTCGGATCCATAGAAATCTCGCTTAAAGATACAGTCAATCTTCTCTCGCCTTGAGGAAGATGCGCTGTCATAACATTCCACTCACTCGAAGACCGACTCGTAAAACAGATATTTGCTGAATACTTACAAGCAGAGCGTGATGAATTTACTGGACAGGACACGGTTCCTGCCATACTCAAAAAAGTAACCAAAAAACCACTCCTTCCAACGGAAGAGGAGATGAAACAGAACAAACGAAGCCGAAGCGCCAAGCTTCGAATAGTTGAAAAAAGATAAACCCCGGGACTTTATCTCTTAATGGTATTTGGAATCCATGAATGCAAACATACTAGTAATGAAGCGTGGTACATTCCCATTTTTCTCCGAGAGAAAGACAACGCGAGAGAATTATCGGTTTAGTTTCACCCAAACATATGTTCTCGCACTTCTTATGATTGGAGCTCTTGGAATCTATTATGTATGGGTTCTCAATATAAATGCCACGAAAGGATACAATATCCGTAATCTTGAAATCACTCGAAAGAATCTTACTTTCGAAGAAAATCTTATAAATATCCGTATCGCTGAAGCGGAATCGCTCGACACACTCACTTCCAATAATATGGTTGAAAAAATGGAGAGTGTAGATTCTCCAGGGTATCTTGTTCTCAAGGATTCACATTTGACTTTTAATAAGTAATGCCAGAAACTCTTAAGCGTCTCATCGACTTTATCTCCTATATGCCGGGAATCGGCGAAAAGACCGCGGTAAAACTCGCGTTTTTTTTACTGAAAGCGAATGGTTCGTATGTGAAGAATTTCGCACGGGAACTCGAGAAACTTCAGACTGAAGTTCACGATTGTCAGGTGTGTTTCGGACTCACTGATGGAAATCGAACTGTTTGTACTATCTGTGCCGATGAAAACAGAGATAAACATACCCTCTGTGTGGTAGAGGATTATCTTGATATGCTTTCCATCGAACGGCTCGGGATTTTCCACGGATATTACCATATCCTTGGAGGTTCTATTTCTCCTATTCATGGACGAATGCCGAATACGCTTCATTTTACAGAACTTTTTGATCGAGTGAAAACCACTCCCGAAATAAAGGAGCTTATTATTGCAACGAATCCCAATATTGAAGGCGAAGCAACCAATCTTTATATCGAAGAAAATATAGGAAGGAAAGATATAAAACTTACCAGACTTTCCAAAGGTCTTCCGAATGCTGGTTATATCGAATGTGCTGATGATATTACACTTATTAATGCGTTTAAATGACGTATTCAAAAAGACTAGACTTATCCAAAACTCTTCCTTGCAAATCCTCAAATACCTCTATAATGATAGAGAGGTATTTTTTATGATGGTTTATTATTTGAAGTAATGGGTTTATTCCCGCAAAGCGGGAGTTTTGAACACTTTAGTTTTTGAAATAGAGGTATTTTTTAAACTTTTTCCTTATGAAATTCTCGGATTTTTTCGCCAATCTTCGCATGAAGATTATGTCAGATAAACGCATTCTTTCCGGAGTTGCCGCGACCGTGGTTGCGATTGTTTCGGTCGGAGGATATCTCGGTTACCAAGAACTTGCCAAACGATGGGTAGTTCCAATGGTATCGGGAACAAATTTTTCTCTCGAATACCGAAAGATTCCATTTAACACAAAAAGTATCGATATCGTCTTTTCGACTGCGCTCGATCCTGTTTCTCTCACAACTAAGAATATAGCACTGAGTCCATTTATTGAAGGGAAAGCGGATTTGAAGGATGAAAATACTGTTTCTTATACGCTCGACAAGAATCTTATAATCGGTGAAACATACACACTGACCATCGGTTCCGATATCCGCTCCGTTTATGGAAAGACTCTCGGAAACGAGCAGGTTTTCACTATCGAAGCTATCGCTGGAGCGGAATCAACCAAGATTCTCCCATCCGGGAAACTCGAAAATCTCGGACAGAATATCGTCGTACTTTTCAATATACCAATGGTTCCACTTACCAATCTTGATGAGCGGGATAAACTCCCATGTCCACTTGAAATCATCCCGAAAATAGAAGGGAAGTGCCAATGGACGAACGGAAATGTGCTCGAATTCATCCCATCTAAACCGCTGGAGATGGCGACTAAATATCATCTGAAAGTTTCAGATATTCCGGGACTTCTCTATCCACTTATAAATACGCTCGAGGATGATATTATTACCCCGGAACTTTCCGTTTCTGTCGCTTCTCTAGAATTCGATCCCAAGAACGGAATCGAACTTATTACAACCGCGCCAGTAAATATTTCGGATCTTCTCACGAATCTCGCTCTCACAAAAGGAAATGATGTAATGAAAGCAAACATCATGCCTGTAAAGAGTGAAAATAATAGAGAAAGCGAAACACATTTTATCGTCGCTTCTCTCTCTGCTCCATTTCTGTATTCCACCGATTATCGTATCACCATCAAGAAAGGTTTGAAACCAAAATACGGTACTGAATCACTCGTGGCGGATTATAACGTAACTGCTCGCGGATCGGATTTTCTTTCTGCTTCTCAAGTATTTCGAAAGATATATAATTCCTCTTGAATCCTTTCTGATACACGCGAATATACGAGCGGAAATAAATATATTAACGGGATTTTTAATTTTCCTATCCCCTCAGAAAATGTCTTCTTTCGACAGACTTTCATAACAGAAGTTGGACTCGATAAAAATCTTTTCACGCTCCGAACAGCTTCAGGAGAAACAGTAGATTTTACTCTTGCTTATGTGAAACAGGATAAACTTGATGAACACGGAAATAAAATAGGTGAAGAAGAAAATAAACACATTATTGATATAATTCCAGTGATTGTGCTTGAAAATGGTACTTCCTATGAATTTATCGTAAATAAAAAAGCAAATAGTTCTCTTTCCACTGATGTGATTAAGACTTATGAAACAGCATCAAAATTTCTCTTCCTTGGAAATAAACTTTTGAGTAATACAGAAACCTGTATTTACGTGAGTAATATCCTTGGAGGTGAGTATGAAATGTATTCTCCGCAGTATGAACTCATTAAAACTATTCCTGTTTCCAAAGTTCATGATTTGGTTCTAGATGGACAGATGGATTGGCAGACCAATACCAAGACCTATCGCTGTGCTCAACGTCCGGAACAGATAAGTTATATTCTCGGCACTCGTCTGGAACCACGCAAAGAATATTCCATAACTATTCCTGCAACTCTCGAGGATATTTACGGAAATAAGCTCGGAAAAGACGTATCGTTCAAAGTGAAAACCGTCGATATCGCTCCGAAAGATATATATCTCTATTCGTCTCTGAATAAGCCGGTACAGATTATCCCAAGCAATCTTCCGATAGTTCTGAACCTTATGTCGATCAATACCGATCGGGCAAATGTGGAAGTGTGCGAGATGGACGCAACCGGTTACAGGGATTATCTGAGTAAAAATTACCAGAGTAATTATAATCCGGTTTGTACGAAAAATATAAAAAAGGCTATTCCACTCAAGAATCATTTCTGGAATATAACTCCGAACAAGTTCGATGTGGAAAAAGATATTCTCGGTGCTGCGAGTAATAGTCCGTTTCTCCTCGTTCGGGCTTCTGTCGGCGCTTTCAATAGCGTATCAAATGGATATATGGACACGGAGAGAGAATTCCTCCATGTCTTCATCCGGTCCAATCTCGCTCTCGTTCTCGAAAATGCGAACAATACAAAAATTCTTTTCGCACCGAGTTTCGATGGAAAAACTATGCCAGCGGATCTGACATTCGATACCTATGTGAGTAATTATCTTGGAGTATTAGAACCAAAGGCATTCTCGATTAAATGGAATGCGACGAAGAATTATTATGAAGTAACTGATAGAGAAAATAAACTTGAACTTCTTATTGCCAAAAATAATCAGTTTTTTGGAGTTTTAAACAAGGGAAGCGATCAGGTTTCCAATTATGATTTCAAATACATAGCTGGACAGGATAGTTATACCAAAGATTATCTCTATCTCTATTCTGATCGTCCGCTCTATCGCGCGGGCGATACGGTATTTTTCAAGGGACTTCTTCGACAGTTCAACTTCGACGGATATAAGAGTTCTCCAACTAAGTCTGGTAAATTGAAAGTTCTCGATGAAAATCAGAATATCTTGACTGAGATGGATATAAAAACCGACAAGAATTCGAATTTCAGCGGATCATTCGTATTACCGAAAGATATGCCACTTGGGCATTATCGCTTCGATTTCTATGCTGGAATCGAGTCGATTCCAGTCTATAATAATGGTGAATTCGATGTGCTCGCTTATAAGAAACCGACTTTCAAAGTGAATATCGCGGCCGATAAAAATGATGTTTCCATCGGAGATACAGCTCAGATTTCTCTTTCTTCCGAATACTATTTCGGAGGACGACTTGTGAATGCGGATTATAATTATTCCGTTCTCAGACAATCGTATTTCTTCAATGCCAAAGATTACGGGGATTACCAGTTCGGAAAAGGATCCGATTATTTCAATTGCATCTACTGGGGATCTTGCGCTTATGGCGATAATCTCGTTCTCTCTTCGACCGGACGACTCGATGATGCCTGAGAAGCAAAAATCGAATATACTTATCCGAAAACGGACGATACTAATAATACTGTCGGAGAAAAAATATACACGTACAATATGGAGATTACCGATCCGGACACTGCGAAAACTGTTTCCAATAGCACAAGTCAGATTCTCCATACAACCGATGCGTACGTCGGGATAAAAGTTCCGTATTGGAATCTAAAAAAAGATGGAGTGAAAGTAAACGGTGTGGTGCTCGATTATGATGCAAAAGGACTTTCTGGACGACAAATGAAACTTGAGCTCTGGAAACGCGAATGGAAGGAGATAAAGAAACAAGGGGTTGATGGAACTTTCTATAATGAATCCAGCATAGAGGAAAAGAAAGAATCCGAGAAAACCGTTTCTTCAGACAATAAATGAGAGTTCAACGAAATATTCGTCACACTTGGTGATGGAGAATACGAAATCCGTGCGATGTATACCGGATCGAATAAACAGACTTTCATTTCCTCGTCTATCTTCTATGTATCGGGTGAAAATATAACGTATTGGAACGATGGAAATAATTCTGTAACCGATCTCATTGCCGACAAAATGATGATGAAAGTTGGTGAAATCGCTGCATTCACACTCAAATCTCCAGTTTCAAATGGGAAAATGTTCGTAACTATCGAGAAAGACGACGGAGTTCTCGATTCTTTCGTTCGTGATATCACCAGCACAACCCCTCGAATCGAAATACCGATAAAAGAAAGTTATGTACCGAATTTCTACGTGAAAGTATTTCTCATCGGGCAGGATACTGGTGCGAAATTGCCAGTATTTAAACGGGCACTTGCAGTAATGAAAGTCACGACCGATCCAAAGAAACTTTCTGTAACGATAACTCTCGAGAAGAAACAGTATCTCCCCGGAGACAAAGTGAAATTGACCATTGCTGTAAAAGATAGCGAAGGGAAACCTATTGTCGGAGCGAATGGAAGTATCTCTCTCGTGGATGAAAGTCTATTAGCGCTTGCGGGGAATCCTCTCAAGAACCCTTTTGCCTTCTTCTATGATATGAAACGATATCTCGGAATCGATACATATATCTCACTCGTGAATCTCATCGAGAAACTGGAAGTGAAAGACACTTCTCTCGGCGAAAAATGAGGAGCGGGAGAAGGAACGAAAGGAGGTTCGAGTACCAAAAAACGCGGAGTTTTCAAAGATACTGCTTTTTGGCAAGCCGATTTCACGACCGATAAAGATGGAAAATACATTATAACAACCGATGCTTTACCAGATAATCTCACAACTTGGGTAGTCGAAGCACTCGTTTCAACAACTCTCGGGAATCGAGTTGGACTTGCAACCGAAAAGATTATGACGACAAAAACTGTCGTAATAAACGAAAACCTTCCACGATTTCTCGGTTCTGCTGATAGTATTACTTTCTCACCAGTCATCTTTAATAAGACGGGTCGTGATCAGAGTTTCGATGTGAATATTGTCGCTGACAATATGACCGTAAAAAGTCCAGCTCGAACAGTATATATCAAAGATAGCGAATCCTATACTGTGCCATTTGAAGCAACGATTGCGGATGTTCCGCTTTCTTTAAGCGAACCATTTTTTAGTAAAATTACATTGAAAGCAGTTGCAAAAGATTCCGGTGAACTCGATGAAGTAGAGAATACACTTCCGATTATTGCGACTTCCACCAAGGAAACTGTCGCGACCGTTGGAAAAACTTCGAACAGTGCGGATGAAAAAATCCAACTTTCGAGCGATATTCGAAAAAATGGAGGTTCGGTAGTTATTAGTTATGCAGCAAGTTTATTACCAAATATCCTTTCTGGAATCGAGTATCTGAAGTCATTTCCATACGGATGTTCTGAACAGCGAACTTCGGCAATTATGCCGACGGTGTATTTGAAACAGCTGTATGACAGTGTAAAAGTTCCGTTCGATCTTAAGACCAAGACCGTGAAAGAATATATCGACCAGTATCAAGGATACCAGGAACGAAGCCTTGACACAGTTATCAGAGGATATCTCGTAGAGATTAAGAACTTCCAGCGATTAAATGGTGGATTCGGATATTGGATAGACAGCCAATACGATGATTATCCGCTCACTATTTCCCTTGTCTCGGCACTTTCCGAAATCCAGTCCATCGGATATACGCCGAACGATGCGATGATGGAAAGAGCGATTGGATATCTGAAAGCGAAATTCTATGAAAATAAACGACCATATTGTTTTGATAACAAAGATTGTGGTTGGGATACGTCCGTTCGACTTGCGACCATCGAATCCATCCTCGATAATTCGAGTCAAGACTATGAAGCGTACAAGATGTATAAGCTTCTTTCCTTCGATAAAGCCGACAGTTTGACGCAAGTCAATCAAACTCGCGTACTTGCCAAGCTTCTCCGAATCAATTCCATTTCCAAAGAAGAAAAAAATACACTCCGAAAACTCGCAAACGAACAAATAAAATCTATCGTTTCCAATGGACTCGTGTATAATCCGCGTGGAGCATTTCTCGGAAGTTCTCTCGCAGGTTCACGGCTCACGGCGACGACGAGATTCATAGAAACCCTTTCTATTATGGGACCGGATACTCTGAAAGAATACGGACAGATTACCGACCAGATGGAACGATGGATTATTTCACAGAAACAGAAGGACGGAAGTTTCGGTTCTACTGCTGACACTTCGAATGTGGTTCGTGCTCTTGCTCATACTATGCGAGCAACCGGCGAGCTCCAAGATGTGAATATGCAAGCGAAACTTTCGCTCGATACCTCTCCAATCGAGTCGATAGGAATCGACCAAAAGAACAAACTTGAAGTATTCTCCAAAGTGATTGGTCTTGATACACTTCAGAATAGTTCCAATCTTCATCTCGAGCGCACCGGTCAAGGAAATCTCTATTACGATATTGCTATGGATTACCAAATTCCCGCGAAAGATGTGGCGGCTCGCGACGAAGGATTCTTTGTGGAACAAATGTATTACGATTATGATGCTTATAAGAGTATAGGGAAAGCAAAAGACGAAGAATGGTTGAAATATACGGATGGAATTATTGATTTCAAGGATCTAAAATATCCGAAAGAAATCGTCACATATCTAAAACCGCTGGAGAGTTTCACGGTCGGAAAACTCGTGTATGTGTATAACCGGATAATCACCGGAGAAGCACGCGATATGGTCGCATTTGAAGGGTTTATCCCATCCGGATCTGAGCTCGTAAATCCGGATCTGGGGACGGAAAATGTGCAGAATGCCCAGGAGTCCATCTTCGAACACGAGGAATTCCAGAATGACCGCTACTTCGGAACGCTCCGAGCCATAGAAGCCTGAGTCTATACTTTTGGATACTTGATCAGACCAACACATACAGGAATCTACCAACTCCTCCCATCCCGTGCCTTCGAATTCTATCATCCGGAAGTATTTGGACGAGTGAATGGGAAAGTAGTGAATATAAAGTAGCCGGAAAAAATTTGCTTTTCAGAAAAACCCCATGCGAACATGGGTTTTTCTTTTCTCGGGACTTTCTTTTTTATATTTTTTCTCTATAATCCCTCAAAATATTTTTCTCTTTCTCTTTATGACACAAAATTCTCCTCATATCCTTATTCTTTCCGGACCGTCAGGAGTCGGCAAGACGACCGTTTGGGAAGTGCTTCATACGAAGCACGCCGACCATCTGGAAAAGATCGTCACGACTACGACCCGTACCAAACGCGAAGGCGAAACGGAAGGGAAGCATTATTATTTTCTCTCGCGCGAGGATTTTCAATCCCGTATCGATTCGGACGATATGATCGAATACGCTCTAGTACACGGGAATTATTACGGTTCGACTTTTCAGGAATTGGAACGGATTGTGGAACTCGGGAAACACCCGCTCTATATCGTGGATCCTCAGGGAATGGTCCATCTGAAACCGCTTTTGGAACACAGAGGATATACCGTTCAGACATTTTTTCTCCTTCCTCCGTCCATAGAAGAACTTCGATTTCGTCTCTCTGGACGCGGAACGGAACAGTCCGACCATATGGAGCTCCGGCTCGCGAACGCGCTTATGGAGATGGAAGAACAGGATTTTTACGATCACAAGATTATTAATACTACTCTGGAAGAAACCCTCGAAACGCTCGCCACAATCATTTTTTCCAAATAATCCTATTTTAAAAAAAGAACCGAATTATTCGGTTCTTTTTATTTGTACGCCCAGTTTTCCGATCTTTCCGATGATGTCTTCGTACCCTCGTTCGATGTATTCGACATTGGTAATGAAAGTATCGCCCGTGGCGATAAGTCCAGCTATAATCATAGCAACTCAGGCTCGCAAGTCCCAGCTAGAAACGGTCGCTCCACGGAGGTGGGTCGGTCCGAAAATGAGTGCTTCGTGCGGATTCATAAGTGCCGGGTGACCTTTCATTTTCTCGAGTTCCACGAGGAAGTTGAGCCGTCATTCGAACATTATTTCCTGAACTCGGGAAACCCCTTCCGCCTGTGAAAGGAGAATGCAGAATACAGATTGGAGATCGGTCGGAAATCCGGGGAAAATATTGGTTTGGAATTTCACTGCCTTTAAATGTTCGCTTCGAAATACGCGAAGTGTGTCATTTCCCCGGTCTTCGAATCGTACGCCGACTTCTTGGCATTTTCCGAGAAAACTCGTAAGTCCGGAAATACAGGCATGATGAATATCGATGTATTCCTGGCTTGCGAGAGCTCCGAGAACTACGAAAGTTCCCGATTCTATATAGTCGTGAACAACAGAAAATTTTCAAACGGGGTTTAATTTTTCCACACCGATTACATCGATGGTATGGTCGTAATTGATAGTGATATCCGCTCCCTGTTTTCGGAGGAATTCAACGAGATTCGCCACATGTGGTTCAATGGCGGCGAGGTGAATACGAGTATGTCCAGAACGGAGAACATTGGCAGTTATGAGGTTTTCGGTAGCAGTAACAGCAAAACCTACCGAGAGGTTTTTATCCCCTTTTTGGAGTTTTCAGGAAAGATGAATACTTTCATCACTGTCCATGGAACTGTACCCGATTTCGCGAAGTCCGTTCAAATGCTCGTCAATCGGACGTTTTCCGATATTACAACCACCAGGAAACGGAATATCTACTGCACCGAAACGGTAGAGAAGTGGAGACAGAAGTAATATAGAAGCACGGATTTTCTTCATAAGTTCGCGATTCATTCCGGTGAGGGATATCTTGGACATATCCATAACGAGGGTATTTTCCGTGAAATCCACCGTTACGCCGAGACTCTTGATAATTTCCAGAAGCGAGAAAATATCCCCAATCCGAGGAACATTATGAAGTGTTACTTTTTCGAGCAGGAGGCTTGCAGCGATGAGTGGAAGCGCTGCATTTTTAGAACCGCTTATTTCGACAGCTCAGGAAAGACGTTGACCTCAGGTTATTTTAAGCATAGATTCTTATGAAGAAATAGGAAAGAGAAGATAATATGAAGAAACGAAGAAAACTCAAATGTAATTCTCAAGAAACCTCTGTAAATTTATTTTTCACAAGATCAGGAATCTCCTGAAAAACGATGAAATTTGAGTGCAAATTGAGCACCGGAGTGAGTCGTACGAAATCAGTACGGAGAACGAGGAAGCGGAAATTTAAACTCAAAGAACGAGTTTTACAGAGATTCCTACTGTCGTTTCTTGAAGAATAGATACAGTTCCTCGTATATGTTTTTTGACTCGTCCAGTGCGAGATACGAACAGCCGAGTTTTATGATATTATGGCGGAAATCTTCCAATTCTTTCGTTCGCTCGATTACATATTGCTCCTGTTTTTCTTTATCGCGACCATCGATAAATATATCGTTTTTACGAGCGATTCCATGGATGCTGTCTCCGATAAGCGTATTTTCGAAAGTGTCGAAAATATGGATGAAAATACAGTCGTTTTGTTCGGCAATTGATCGAAAATATTGCTCCTTCGGAAATTCCATACTGTCGGAAAGAACGAAAATAAGATGATTCTTGATTCGTTTCTCGCAAAGTTTTTCAAACACTAATAGAAGGGAAGATTCTTTTCTCTGGTCCCCAGAGAGAATCGTATCAAAATCCTGGTGTATTTTTTTGAGGTGTTCCATTCCTTTTTCTACCTTGTAGGTTTTCTCTATGGTATCAGTAAAAAACCATGCTCCGTTCGGGTCGTTATTCTCGGCAGAAGAAAAAAGAAGCAAGGAAAATACCTCATCAAGCGTTTCCTGTTTCGTTTTTTTACTACTTCCAAATCGCATACTCTCACCCGTATCCACAACGAAAAGTACTTTTCGTTCTCGGTCTTCCTCGTATTTTTTTATATATGTTTTCCCGGTTCTAGCACTCGCTTTCCAGTCGATATCGGACGTATCGTCTCCTAGACTGTATTCGCGAATATTCGAGAATTCTATCCCGGATCCATGAAAAGAAGTCTTGTAATTCCCGGACAGAAGCGAAGAGACTTTCTTAAAAGCGACGAGGTCGATGAGATGGAACGGATGTTTCATAAATATATTTATTTTAAATAATATCTGATGATTTCTAAAAATGGGTTTTTAGGGACAAAACTGCTCGAGACCAATGATATATAGATAAAAAAGATGCTACCCGACGAGTTTTTTGTCCCTAAAGACTTTTGGTACTTTTGGTCACAAAAGTATAGAAAAACAATAAACATTACATTTTTATTCTCTCCCTACAAACCTCCCAAATGACAACCATAACCAGAACGGCATAAGAAGGAATATTCCATAGAGAAACCATTCATATTCTCTATGACGAACAGTGATGGAAGTTGTTTTCAGTTCTGTTTTCGTGAGTTTTTCCAACTCATGAAATATGAGTGATAGGGAATTTTCATCTTTGGCGTTGTAGTACGAACCGCCAGTTATATCTGCAATATCCGTGAGAGTTTTCTCGTCCAATGTCGCCCGGAGCGGTTTCCCGGTCTGGTCTATAAAATACTGCTTCTGTCCGTATTTATCGGTCACATACAAGTCAGTTCCGTCAGGATCCCCGATACCGAGCGTATAGATTTTTACATCCTGTTCTTTTGCGAGTTTCGCCGCGATAACAGGATCGACTCCCATGTTGGCTTCGCCGTCGGTGAGGACGATAATAACTTTCTTTCTGCTTATAGAGGTCTCTGAAAAACTCATATTTTGAGAAACCTTTCAATTATTCGTAAGAGTATCAATCGCTACAAGAAGTCCGTCTCCCATAGCAGTTCCTGAGAGTCATGGGAGGTCCTGACGAATAGAATCAGTGGTCATCTGCTCGACGACGTTCACAAGTGCGGTATAATCGAAAGTCAGCGGAGTCGAGAGAAACGGTTTCCCGGCAAAAAGCACAATGACGAGTCGATCGCTCGTAAACTGGCTGACAAAATCACTCATTACTTTTTTCGCAGCAGTGATACGATTCGGTTGTATATCTTCTGCCAGCATTGATTTTGAGATGTCGAACACGATAGCGATATCGATCCCATTCTTGGAAATATCGGTTCGCACCGAGGAAGTCACAGGGTCTGCTAGTATACAGACAAAGAGCGAAAATATGGCTATTTTCAGAACGAGTGGCAAGTAAAAATATTTCCATTTGCTTCGTCCGTAGATTTTCTCGAGGAGAGGTGAACTTCTAAAAAATACTCATTTTTTCCGACTTCAAGAATCCATCCAGATAAGAATCGGGAGGAGGAGAAATAAGAGGAAAAAATACGGAGAGAGAAAGATCATAAGAAGAATCTTGGTTGAATCATTTGTATAGTGGTATTGTACGAAAGAAGGTGAGAAATTCAACTTTCTTTGCGAAATGAGAAAAACACTTCATAAAACGCTTCGATTTTTGCATTTCCCGTCAAAATAGGGTACTATTACAGCAAGTATATTCATTACAACTTTTTATGATAGTTCAAAAATTCAAACAACTTCTCGATGATATGATCTCGACGAAGATTCCGGATCTTCATCTGACTGCTGGTTCGGTGCCATCCGTTCGTAAACACTCGGGAGATATAGAACTGCTCACGAGTTTCGGAGTGACGGAAAAGGACGATATTTTGAATATCGTCGTAGAGATGATTGGTCAGGAACGAGCCGACAAACTCGTAAAAAACCACGAAGGGGATTTTAGTTACGCCCATGGAACTCATAAATTCCGCGTGAATGTCTTCGAAAATGCCAAAGGATTCGGAATTGCTATCCGATATATCCCGACCAATATCCCGACTTGTAAAGAACTTTCTGTTTCAGAAGACGTTATCAAACTTCTTCATAGAAATAAAGGACTTATCCTCGTTACTGGTCCCACAGGAAGTGGTAAATCTACAACTCTGGCTGCGATGATTGAGTATATCAATACTCATATGAAAAAACATATTATCACTATCGAAGATCCGATAGAATTCAATTTTGTCGGAAAAGATTGTCTTATTCATCAACGCGAAGTGGGAACTCATACCGATTCTTTTTCTCGTGCCATCAAATCGGCGCTTCGCGAAGATCCAGATATCATTATGGTAGGGGAAATGCGTGACCCAGAAACCATTCAAGCAGCTCTGACACTAGCAGAAACCGGACATTTGGTTCTTTCTACACTCCATACGAATGACACAGTTCAGTCTATCGATCGTATTATCGATACTTTTCCGACCGCACAACAAAGTCAGGTTCGGGTTCAGCTTGCTATGAGTCTCGCTGGAGTTATTAGTCAAACACTTCTTCCAAAGAAAGATTCATGAGGACGAGTTGTTGCTCGTGAAATTCTTATGAATAACGATGCAATCCGAAGTATCATCATCCAAGGTATGACCCATCAGATCTATTCGATGATCGAACTCGGAGGTTCCGAGGGGATGATCCTTATGGATAAATATCTCGAAATGCTTTACAACAAAGGTATGATTTCGAGAGAAGTATATATAAGTCGAGTCCGCGATAAAGATCTGGTCGCAAAATTTTAGGAAAATTCCCACAATTAAATACCCACCATCAACTATTATTTTATGTCAAAAGAAATCAAACATCCTCCCAAGATAGAAAAAACTCCAGAAAAAAATATTCTAGAGCAGTCTCTTAGTGTACTCAAACAAAACCTTGTTATTCATCCTATTCTTGCATTTTTGGAAGGATTCGACAGTTTTTTCAAGAAAAAGAAACGCTCCCTTACAAATAATGAAGTGCTTTTTACGCCAGGAGAAAATCCTAATTTCTATATCGTGTCTTCTGGAGCTCTTTCCATTCTTCGTCTGACTCCAACAGGAGAAAAGAAAGAAGTCGGACGTGCCTATACTGGGAGTTTTATCGGAGAATGAGTGCTTTTCGACCGAAATCAGAAAGATGTCGAAGCAGTCGCAATCGGAGAATGAGCCAGTGTTGTAACACTTACAAAAGCAGATATTACTTATCTCGAATCATTGCATCCAGAAAAGATCCTCGCTCTCTATAAATACATCATAGAAGTGAGTAATGGTCGACTTCTCGATTCCGGAAAGGAACTTGCTTCTCTTTATGAGATGAATATGAAAATCGATGAACTTTCCAAATTTGGAGAACAAGGATTCAAAGATATTGTTGATCATATTTCCAAGACTCTTTTAGTCGATTATATCATCTCAGTTGAACAACATCCGGTTGTTAAAAATCTTTTGGTGTACAAATATGACTCTCATTCTCCGTCCTCTGGACCAATCAATCAAAAAGTAGTCGGAGAACTCCAAACCAACGAAATCGCTGGAGAAAAAATCAGCACTGGGGCTATTCTTGGAACCGAAGCGAATGATAATCTTTATATTCTTCCATTGAAAACACGGGAAAACCTCAAAGGGTACTTCATCCTCGGTAAGAAAAACAAAGGAACCTTCGAAGATATTGATATCCGTATGATGAATAATATAGCTCCTCTTCTCGGCTCTATGATTGAAAATAATCAGACGCTTGCCGAGAAAAAAGCAATGAGTTTCAAACAAGGAAACTTTTAGCTTGCAGGAATCCCGTTTTCGAATAGAATCACACTCAATCATCATTCTGAACTTGTTTTGGGATGATAAATAAATCACTTAAAACAATGACTTTTGAACAAAGATAGAACCATCTTGGAAGTATCCGTCGACCGCCTCAATGAAAAGGGGGTTTTTATGGCGGAACAGATTTTGAATATCTTCCATAATACACTCGAAGAACATAAGAATTTTTTCTGAAAAACCTATTCGGCGCCAGAATTCGGCTTTGAAATAGCGAATATCGGGGGAACTATCCGGTTTTTTTTCGTGGTCGATAGCACTTATGCAGAGTTTCTTGAAAATCAGATTTATGCGCACTATCCCAATATCGAGATACGAAAGGTAAATGATTATATTCCGAAAGATACTGGTTTCATCGGGAAACTCAGTCTCGTAAAACCATATATTTTCCCGATTAAAATCTATACCGATTTCAAGGAAAAATCTGAAAAAGAAAGCGTAGATCCTTTTTCTTCCATCACCGGAGCTCTTCAAAAGGGTGGAAAGGGTGACACCAAATGTATACAGATGCGATTTTCTCCTATCGCCGATGTCACTTGGAAAGACCCAAAAAAGATTGATATTCTTACTTCTCATTCTCCGAAATGGCTCAAGAAAGCCTATCTTTCCAAATACGCTCTTGCTTGGAAAATAGGTCTTTTCCCTTTTATGATGCTTATTAAGCTCGTACTTCTCGTGGTTCGTCCGCATGAACACGCAGAAGAAATGGTATCAAAAGAGAAAAATGATCCAATTGAACGGAAACTTTCTGGTTTCGGTTTTTCTGTAGGAATCAATATCGGATGTTTTGGAACCGATGCTGTAACAGCAAAAGTCACTATCAAAGAAACGGTTTCCTCACTCAATATTTTCTCTATTTCCGGCGGAAATGGATTCAAACTCGCGAACGATGTATGAGCAGATATTTCCTGAGAACTCAGTAATCGTATCGGGAAAAACAATATCATTCTCAATTCTGCGGAACTTGCTGGACTTGTGCATCTTCCGACTATTTATGTACAGACTCCGGGAATCAACTGGGTAACTACCAAGATGCTCGAACCACCTCAGAACCTTCCGCTTGCGAGCGATACCAAGGATGTTACTCCGCTCGGTATTACCAACTTTCGTGGTGGACGTACTGCTTTTGGTATGCTTCCGACCGACCGACGTCGACATGTCTATATTATCGGGAAAACCGGTATGGGTAAGTCGACACTTCTTGAAAATATGATTTACGATGATATTATAAAAGGTCGTGGAGTTGCGGTTATTGATCCGCACGGAGACCTTGCTGACACGATTCTCGCCAATATTCCGAAGTCACGAACCAATGATGTTATTGTTTTCGATCCATCGGATTATAAGAATCCGATTGCCTTTAATATGCTCGAAAGTGTTCCACGAGAACTTCAGCCGATTGTCGCTTCTGGGCTTCTTTCTATTTTCAAGAAGATGTTTGCCGAGAGCTGGGGACCGCGTCTTGAATACATTCTCCGAAATACGATAATAACTCTCCTTCAGGTTCCAGATTCTACACTCATGTCGATTCCTATGATGTTGACACAAACTTCATTTCGTCGGAAAGTTATCGCCAAAATCCAAGACCCCATGATGGAGAAATTCTGGACGAGCGAATTCGAAGCCATGGAACCGAAACAGATGGTCGAAGCCGTGAGCCCAATCCTCAATAAAGTCGGGCAATTCCTGTCGTCTACGCTTCTTCGGAATATTCTCGGTCAGCCGAAAAACCCGTTTTCCCTCCGATGGATTATGGACAACAAGAAGATATTTATCGTGAATCTCTCCAAAGGGAAAATAGGAGAAGATTCCAGTGCACTTCTCGGAGCCATGATGGTCACCAAATTCCAGATTGAGGCTATGGGACGGGCGGATATCGAGGAAGAAAAACGAGAGGATTTTTATCTCTATGTCGATGAGTTCCAGAATTTTGCAACCGATTCGTTTGCGACGATACTATCTGAAGCACGGAAATATAAACTCAATCTCGTCATGGCGAATCAGTTTATAGAACAGATGCCAGACTCTGTTCGATGAGCGGTATTTGGAAACGTGGGAACCATTGCTAGTTTCCAAGTCGGATTCACCGATGCGGCGGTTCTATCTGGGCTTATGGACGAGGAAGTGGTATCGACCAACGATCTCGTGAATCTCGGGAAATACGATATTTATACCAAACTTCTCATCAACGGAATGCCGTCAAAAGTATTCTCTGCCACGACATTCGGACCGATAAAACTTCGGGTTCCAAATCCGGAACAAAAGAAGGACGTTATCGTGAAAGTCAGTCGTGAGAAGTACAGCAAACCAGTCGAATTCGTCGAAAAGAAAATCAATGATTATATGACGAAGATCGTCGAAGAAGAGAAGAAATTCAAGAAAGAACAAGAAGCGTACAAAGAGAAAATGAAGGAGGAAAAGAAAAAGAAAGCCGAAGAGGCTAAAAAACCATCCGTGTAGCGGATGGTTTTTTGAATATAATAATTGATATTATTTTATATTTTTCTTGCGCATTCTTATAAGTGACACTACTTCAAGCAAACTGAAAAACAGGATGAAAAGAATACTGTAAAATACAGGAACATGAGAACGGACAAAATTTGCGATAGCATCCCCGAAAAAGAGCACCGAAAAAAGCAGAGCGATACCGATTGAAAGAATGGAAAGCGTATGATTCTGAAGATAGAGCGCAAGCTTCTTTTCATCTGCCGGACGGATGTATTTTGAATGAAGCACTACGAAGAGTCCACCAAGGACAAAGAGGATAAATGGGAGGATATTATAATGAAAGAGTTTTGTGTCGAGTTCGGCAGTTCCCGAGAGAATCATCTCGACTGCGACAAAAAGTATAACAAAGAGTCCTACCCACTGAATCTGAGGATAAGTATCCAGATATTTTGCGATGAGATTCGATGCAAACGCCATAAGGATGATAGAAAACACGAGACCGATTCCAAGTGCTGCAATATTCTCATGGGCCGCTCCAGCAACCGCGAGGACGTTATCGAGACTCATAGAGAAATCGGCTATAATAATGGTCCAGATAGCCGCCATAAGACCAGCCTTTTTCGCATCGATATGATGTTCTTCATGAGCCGGCATCCGCAGTTCTCGGTAGAATTTCCATACAACATAGAGAAGGAGGAGTCCTCCGGCGAACTTTACTCCGACGAGAGAGAGGAGAAATACCGCAAAAAATGCAAGAACGATACGAAGAATGGTCGCAAGAGCAATCCCAAAGAAAATGGCTTTTTTCCGTTCCGAACCCTGAAGCTTCCGAGTCGCCATCCCGATAAGGATCGCATTATCCCCGCTCATTACGATGTCGATGAGGATGATATTCAGAAGTACGAGTGCTCCATGAGATGTAAAGAGATCTAAGAATTGAGCGTAAAAATGTTCCATAAAAAAAGGTTGCAAAATAGGATGGATGTGAGTATATTAGGAAAGTTCTTAAAGTCAAAAATCTCTCATTCCCTAAAATTTTTAAATGAAAAAACACAAATCCGAAATCAATCCCCGTTTCGTAGAGTATTTCCAAGAGAATTTTTTCGCGGACAAGCCCGAAGAACTGGAACGATTTCTCGATTCTCTCACCAAACCACTCCCAAAGACTATCCGAGTTAATACGAATCGCATTCGTGTCGAGGATTTTGTAGTACGTGCCAAGCAAAATAATTGGATACTGACTCCGACGAACAATCCAACCGTATTTCGAATCGACCGAACCGCTATCAAGATACCGCTCGGTCATACTATGGAGCACCTTCTTGGATATTTTTATATTCAAGAATTGTCAGCGAGCATGAGTGTGCACTATTTGACTGATGGGAAAATCGATATATCCCCCTATCTCATTCTTGATATGGCTGCCAGTCCTGGGGGAAAAACTACTCAACTTGCGGAACATTTTCCTGCTTCCATCATCATTGCCAATGAACCGACGCGCGATCGAATGGCGCAACTCGTATCGAATACGGAGCGACTCGGAAATAGTCACACCATGATTACCAACTATGACGGAGGTTTTTATAGTAACTTGCCAGAGACTTTCGATCGTATCCTTATCGATGCACCTTGCTCGGGGGAAGGAATAGGATTTAAAGAATCTCAAACGGTGAAGTACTGGAATCTCAAGAATATTTATACCATTGCCCGACTCCAGACCAAACTTCTCGATGCCGCTTTCCGTGCTCTTAAAACCGGCGGAGAAGTACTCTA
>Ga0208863_1001061_pt1 | contig 19707 bp, 19 predicted proteins | sample RifOxyD3_FD_184040 | JGI IMG/M metagenome (GOLD analysis project Ga0208863, IMG submission 184040) | Soil microbial communities from Rifle, Colorado - Rifle Oxygen_injection D3 (SPAdes) | ecosystem: Environmental > Terrestrial > Deep subsurface > Rock core/Sediment | place: Rifle, Colorado...
AGGCGTGGGTCAAATCCTCCACGGCGGCTTTGTAGTCCTTGACGTCGGCTAAGGCCACGGCGCGGTCAAAGTAGGGACGGGGCTCAAGCGGGGTCAACTCCTGAGCGGATTTGAGAACGCCTGCGGCTCGTGCCGAATCGCCCGCCAGTGTCCAGGCTTGGGCGGCTTGGGAGAGAAGGGCGGCGCGCAACTCCAGGCGGCTTTTGCTGTTTTGGACTAAGGCTTCCAAACGGCGGGCCGCTTCCTCGTAGTCCTGTAGGCCGATCAAAGCCATTGCCACGCAGTGCCCTGCAGCCTCGCCGCCACCAAGACTTTGCCAAGCCAGGCCATCCTCCAGCCCTTGCTCCGGGGTCTGACGCGCCTTGGTCATGCAGGCGTCGTAGCGGGCTTGATCTTCCATCTCCGCCCATGCCAAGTCCGCGCCGCCGAGCAAGAGCCCGGCGAGCAATAAGATGAAAACCCGGATCGCGTTCGTGATATGCATTCTTGGAGTTTTATCCTGGGATGGACGCGATGACTACTCCCTTCCTCTTTTGCTTCGGCATGGGCTACAGCGCTCTGTGCTTGGCGCGGGCGGTCAAAGCCGAAGGCTGGCGGGTGGAAGGCACCAGCCGCGACGCCGCTAAGCGCGAAACCTTGGCGCGGGAGGGCCTTGTCCTGCATGAGAAGGACTACGATCTTACGGGCGTCACCCATATCTTAGTCAGCATTCCCCCCGGAACGGATGGCGACCCCATTGTGGGGAAATTTCCCAGCGCTCTGCCCGATCTGCGATGGCTGGGGTATTTGTCCACCACGGGGGTCTACGGCGACCGTGCCGGGGGCTGGGTGGACGAGGGCTCGGCTCTGCGCCCTACCTCCGACCGGGCCCGCCAGCGGGTGGAAGCGGAGCGGCGCTGGCTCGGGCTTTACCAAGACCGGGGATGGCCGGTGCATGTGTTCCGCTTGGCGGGGATTTACGGGCCGGGGCGCTCGGCCCTTGATCAAGCGCGGGACGGAGGCGCTCAGCGCATCGTCAAGCCGGGGCAGGTGTTCTCCCGCATTCATGTGGAGGATATCGCGAGCGTGCTGCGGGCTTCCATGGAACGTCCTCGGCCCGGAGCCATCTACAACGTCTGCGACGACGATCCCGCTCCGCCCGCCGAGGTGATCGCTTTTGCCAGCGCGCTCCTCGGCCTCCCCCCGCCGCCCGAGGTGGACTTTGCAATCGCCCAGCTTTCACCCATGGCGCGGACCTTCTGGGCTGACAACAAGCGGGTGCGCAACCGCCGCATCAAGGAAGAGTTGGGCGTGACCCTGCGCTACCCCAGTTACAAAGAGGGCCTGAAGGCTTGCCTGTTGTCTGGATCGGGGGGATAAGGTATTGCCCTTCCTCCAACTGAGCCTTCGACTGAAAAGACCATGACCGAGATCAGCGCAAACCCGTTCTATGCCGCCTATGACCGTCGCGGGCAGGGTACGGAGCTAAAGAACAAACACATCCGCCAGTATTCCATCGACTTCATTGAGGCGTGCGCCTGGCGACCTGGCATGTCCGTTCTGGAACTGGGCTGTGGCAACGGCCTGTTTCTGCGTTTCTTGCAGCACATGGGCGTTGAAAATTTCCTCGGCGTGGATGGCGATCCCAGGGTGTTGGAGGAAATGCCTGAGAGCTTGAAAACTCGGGTGAAGATTAGCGATTTTAGTGCCTTTTTTTCTTCGGATTGTCAGGAAAAATATGACCGAATCGTGCTCTTTGACGTCCTTGAGCACTTCTCCCCGGAAGATGGCGTTGGCCTGCTGGCGAGCCTGAAGGGGCGGCTGAAGGAGGGGGGGCGGGTGGTGGTGCGCGTGCCCAACGTGGCCTCGCCGTTCGGGCTGAACCTGCAATATAACGACGTTACCCATCGGACGGCCTACACTCCGGGCTCTATCGCTCAAGTGGCTCGGGCCGCCGGGTGCGAGATCGTCGCCATTCGCCCCCAATCCTATTCCTCGTGGGGGAAAGAGGTTCGGGAAAAGTTGTTGACCGCCACGCTCAACTGGTTCCTAGCGATGCCTCCAACGGTGTGGTCGCCCCTGATGATCGCGGTGCTTGAGGCGAAACCTAAATCTTAATCTTAGCGATGGTCGCGGCCACGTCCCTGGTGGCTACGGGGGGGCTGAACAGGAAGCCTTGCCCCTCGTCGCACCCATACTCCCGTAGCAGCGCCAATTGATGGGCGTTTTCCACCCCTTCGGCCACGGCTTTGCGCCCCAGCCCGTGGGCCATGGCGATGATGGTCTTGACGGTGCGGCGGCTTTCTTCCTTCTCTTCCATATTGGCGATTACCGTGCGGTCGATCTTGATGGCGTGGATGGGCAGACGCTGCAAAAAGTTCAAGGACGAGTAGCCCGTTCCGAAGTCGTCAATGGTGATGTGAATTCCCAGCTCGCGAATCTCAGTGAGAATCTTGATGGACTGATTGAGATCCTTGAGGATGCTGCCTTCTTGAATCTCAATCTCCAGAGCATCGGCGGGAACGCCTTGGCCCTCCAGCACGCAGTTGAGAATTTGTCCGAAGCCCGGCGTGCGGAGTTGGCGGGCCGATACGTTGACCGCAAGCCGCAGCATGGTGCCGGAAGTCTTGGACCATTCCTTAATTCGGCCCAGGGCGGTGCGGGCCACCCATTCGCCCACATCGACCATGCGGGTGTTTTCCTCCAGCACCGGGATGAAGCGGCTGGGCAGCACCGAGCCCAACTCCCCGCTCTTCCACCGCAGTAAAGCTTCCAAGCCCACCACATGACCGGTCTTGAGGTCCACCTTGGGCTGATAGGCGATGTGGAATTCTTGATTCTCCATGGCCGAGTTCAGGGCCTTGGTGAGAATCTCCCGCTCCTGAGCTTGTTGGTTCATCACTTCGGTGAAGAACTGGTAGTTTGCCTTACCGAGCTGTTTGGCGCGGTACATGGCGGTGTCGGCGGCCTTGACCAGATCGGTGGCGTTGCCCGCGTCCTCGGGAAAAACCGCGATGCCGATGCTGCCGGAAACATGGGCTGGGTGCCCATCTAGATCATAGGATCGCGCTAGGGTTTCCAGCACTCGTGCGGCCGTGTGCTCGGCGTCCGTAGGGTTGTTGAGATGGGGCAGAATGGCGGTGAATTCATCGCCGCCCAAGCGGCTCACCGTATCCCCGCTGCGCACACAGTCATGCAGACGGTTGGCGGTTTCTTTGAGCAGCAAGTCGCCCGCGTCGTGGCCCAGGGTGTCGTTGACCAGCTTAAAGCCGTCCAAGTCGATGAACAGCAAGTCCACCCGCGAGCCTTCGCGCTGGGCGGTGGAAATTTCCTGCGATAGGCGCTGGAAGAACAAGGTGCGGTTGGGCAAGCCGGTCAGTCCGTCGTAGGTGGCCTGATGGCGGATAATCTCCTCGGCACGCATACGCTCGGCGATTTCGCGGCGCAGTTCCTTGGTGCGCTCCTGCACCCGCAACTCCAAATCCTCGTTGGCGTGGCGCAGGGCGGAAACGGTCTGGATATGTACGCTGATGTCGCGGCAATCGACAACGTAAGGACCGTTGAGGTCAGCGCTCAAGGGAATGAAGGCCAACTCCACGTCCAGCATTTTGCCGTTCAACGCCACCGCCCGCACGGGAATCATGTGGTTTTCCAGCAAGAGCGGGCGCACGCCTTCGCTGAAAATCTGTTGGTAGTCGCGGTGCAGCAACTCCACAATCGACCGCCCGATCAGCTCGCTCGGACCCCCGGCCATGAACATGTCCTGGGCCGCTTGGTTGGCGAAGGTGATTCCCGTCTCGTCGCACATGAACAAGCCGCCGAGCGCTTTTTGCACCAAGGCGCGATAGCGGGTTTCACTGTCCACAATGCGATGGGCGGAGATCAGCCGGTGGGTGATGTTGTGGGCTAGGATCATGTAATCGCCCGGCTCATCCGACCCCAGTGCGAGCACCCGCAACTCTACGTCCACGGAGGTTCCGTCCAGGCCAACCAACTTGGCGGGGAGGGGCTCGGTTTCCTCCAAAAGAAGCGACAAGTCGCCTCCCAGAGCCTCCATATATGAGCCGTTCAAGAACGCGGAAAGTGAACGCCCCACCACCTCAGCGGAGGTTTTGGCCTTTAACATGCTCACCCCGGCGGGATTGATATAGATGATCTTGCCCGCTTCACAGGTGCAGATGAGATCCCAGGTGATCTCAAAAAAGGCCCCTCGCCAACTGTTCTGCGTCGAAGACGTCACCCGTTCACCCCATCAACCGAAGGACTATAGCTTTTCTATATTTGGACGGTACACTCACCGCCGCATGAGGAGCAAGCCTCGCCACCCCCTTATCATGAAAAAGAACGAGAAGTCATGTCTGGATCATCACTAAAGGCCGTCATCTTCGATGTGGATGGCACCCTAGCCGAAACCGAGGAAACCCACCGCCTTGCCTTCAACGCCGCGTTCGAGGTCTTTGGCTTCGAGTTTTCCTGGGATCAAGCCCTATACAAGGACTTGCTCAAGGTCGCCGGGGGCAAGGAGCGCGTCCGCCACTATCTTGGCTTGTTTCATCCCGATGAGCTTAAGCGCCCTGACATCGACGCGATCATCCCCGCTCTGCACAAGCGCAAGACCGCCTTTTACGAGGAGATGCTGAACGCCGGTCGGGTGGAATTGCGTCCCGGCGTGGCCCGCTTGATCGAAGAGCTGAGAAGTCAGGGCATTGCCCTTGGGGTCGCCACGACCACCCATCAAGCTAACCTGAAGGCGTTGTTGCGCAACACCCTGGGGGCGACGGGGGAAAGCTTGTTCGACGTGATGGGCTGTGGCGAGCATGCCCCGCTCAAAAAGCCCGCCCCGGATGTCTACCTGCATGTGCTCAAGGAACTTGGTCAGCCCCCGCGAAACTGCATCGCCATCGAGGATGCGGAGATTGGCCTGCGCGCCGCCCGTGCCGCTTTGCTGCCTACGGTGATCACCGTCAGCCCCTACACAGCGGGCGGACATTTTTCCGGCGCGGTCGCCATCTTAAGCGATCTGGGCGAGCCCACGGAGCCCTTCACGGTTTTGGAAGGGAACGCCCATGGGCGAACCTATGTGACCCCTGACCTGTTGCGCCAGTGGAACGGGGAGGCGTAAGTTGTGCAGCCTGATAACGGCAGATACGAGTAGGCATAGAGCCTGCGTTCTTGAACAAAGCCATGATGGGGGAGGATCAAAGGTAGGCCGTAGCGTCGTCATCGGTGAATTCGAAGGATGCGCCACACTTTTCCCATATCCGTCTTGAGGCGATGTTTCCAGCTTCTATCGAAGCGGTGACCTTTTCAAATCCGTTCTCTTGCGCAATATCGAACAAGCGGGACAAGGCCTGCGTACCTATTCCACGGTTTTGAAACGAACTGGCTATGAAATAGCCCGTTCGCGCCTGCTTGGCCTCGATATCCATGTGACTGAGAGAGATCAATCCGGCCACCTTCCCTCCCACAACGACGGCAAAGGACAAGGCGTTTCGCTCCCTGCACCAATTCCTGGTAAAAGCAAGAACGCTCTCGGTGGTTTTTAGAGGCGCACCTGAGCTGCGTTTCATTTCCGGTGGAAGGCCCATATCGTTGTTCAATATGTCAGCTAGCTGAGTTGCATAGCCACGAACGATATCCAAACTTACTTCTGGTTCTGGGGCCAGCATGACCAACTCGACTTCCGGGAGATGTTGTTTCATTGCCGAGACCCATATCGCCTGTACTCCAATATGGAATACTATCAGAAGGAGACAGGAAGCGTCATGAGGTTAGCTTTGAGGCCCGAGCCGAAGAGGATCTACTTCTCCCAATGTTCGGCGACGTAGCGATCAAGCAAACGAACGCCGAAAGCGGTGCCGCCCTTGGGCACGGTGGGGCTATCGGACTTGGACCAAGTGACCCCGGCGATGTCCAAGTGGGCCCACTTCACCTCGCCGACAAAGCGTTTGAGAAACTGAGCGGCGGTGATGGAGCCGCCTTCCCGTCCGCCGATATTTTTCATATCTGCGGCTTGGCTGTTGAGCTGTTTGTCGTAGGCCGGGCCCATGGGCATGCGCCACAGCTCTTCGCCCACCGCCTTGCCCGCTAGGGTCAAGCGGGTGGCGAGGGCATCATCGTTGGAAAACAGACCGGCGTACTCTCCGCCGAGGCAAATGATGATAGCCCCGGTCAAGGTGGCCAGATCAATCATCACCTCGGGCTGGAAGGTTTCTTTGGCGTACCACAGGGCGTCGGCCAGTACGAGACGGCCCTCGGCGTCGGTGTTCAGAACCTCAATGGTCTGCCCGGACAGGGAGGTGACGATATCGCCCGGACGTTGGGCCGCGCCCGAGGGCATGTTTTCCACCAACCCCAGAACCCCGATGGCGTTGACCTTCGCCTTGCGCCCGGCCAACACGGTCATCAGCCCGGTGACTACGCCCGCGCCGCCCATGTCCCATTTCATGTCTTCCATACCGGCAGAGGGTTTTATGGAGATGCCGCCGGAGTCAAAGCACACCCCCTTGCCGATGAAGGCCAGTGGCTTGGCGTCTTTATCCTTAGCCCCATTCCAGCGCAGCACTACGAGGCGGGGCTTATTCTCCGAGCCTTGGGCCACGCCGAGCAGCGCCCCCATGCCCAGCTTTTTCATCTGCTTTTCGTCCAGCACCTGAACCTCGACCCCCAACTCGGTCAGGGAAAGGCAGCGCTTGGCGAAACTCTCAGGGTAAAGCACGTTGGCCGGTTCGCTGACCAGATCGCGGGTCAGGAACACCCCATCGGCGATCTTGTCCAGGGTCTCGAAGGTGTGCTTTGCGCCCTTGACGTCGCCGGTGTGGACCGTAAATTTTTTGAGCGAGGGCTTGTCCTCTTTCTTCTCCTTGGTCAGATAGCGGTCGAAACGGTAGGAGCGCAACCGCGCCCCAAACGCCAAGTTGGCGGCGACAGAGGCATCGCCCAAGGAGCAGTCGGTCAGCCCGTCGAGCAAGATGGCGCATGCGGTCTCTCCACTTGAGGTCAGGGCCGCCTGGACAGTCCCGCCGATGGCTTGGAGCTTCAAGGTGTCCAAGTCCTTGGGTTTGCCCAGACCGTAGAGCACCACCTGGGAATAGCCGCAGCCGTGGGGAGCGATCAAGGTCATGGACTGGTCGCGCTTGCCGGAAAACTTTTTGGCCGCCTTCACCGCACGATGAATTGCTCCGCCGCAGGTCTGGTCCAGCGCCGCAGCGGCGGGGGTCAGATGCCCGCCCTCCAAGACCCCGACAACAACAGCGCCCGTATCGGGCAGGGACGTGGTGGCGAAGCTGATTTTCATGACGGTTCCTTATGCAAGACGCGAAAGTCGGTAGGGTCAATTTAGACAGTATTGGAAAGAGGGGTTCAACCGGATAATATCACCCCATGAGCACCATGACCCCAAAGACCGCCGCCGTCATTCCCTGCTACCGGGCCGCCGCCCATGTGGCGCAGGTGATTGCCGCTATGCCAAGCGACATCGAACACATCATCGTGATCGACGATGCTTGCCCGCAAAAATCCGGCGACGTGGCCGAATCCCTCGGCGATTCCCGTGTTGTCGTGGTTCGCCACCCGGTCAACAAGGGCGTCGGAGGGGCGGTGGTTTCAGGCTACCGCAAGGCGCTGGAGATGAACTGCGACATCGCGGTCAAGATTGACGGCGATGGCCAGATGGACCCTCGGCTGGCGCATAAATTCATGGCTCCCCTCATTTCCGGCGAGGCCGATTACACCAAGGGCAACCGCTTCACCGACTTCAAGGCGCTCAGTTCCATGCCGCGAGTCCGCCTGTTCGGCAACTCGGTGCTGTCCTTTCTGATCAAAGCGGCGTCGGGCTACTGGTCCATGATGGACCCCACCAACGGCTACACCGCCATTCATCGCCGGGCGCTGGAGGAGTTGGACCTGGAGAAGCTGGAAGAGCGCTACTTCTTTGAATCCGATCTGCTCATCCGTCTCGGGGAAGTGCGCGCCGTGGTGCGCGGCATTCCCATGTCGGCTAAGTACGGGGAAGAAACCAGCTCCTTGTCTATCGCTCAGACCGCCCTGGAATTTCCGCCGAAAATTCTCAACGGCCTGCTGCGCCGGATGTTTCTGCGCTACTTCGTCTATGATTTTAACATGGTGTCGATCTATCTCGTGCTTGGCTTGCCTCTGACGGTGTTCGGGCTGGTCTATGGCGGGATTGAGTGGCTGGATTCGGTGAGCAGCGGGGCACCTAAGGCCACCGGCGTCATCATGCTGGCCGCTCTGCCGTTGATCGTCGGCTTTCAGATGTTGCTGCAAGCCATCGCCATCGACATCGCCAGCGAGCCGAAGAGGTAAGGTGTTGGGGTTCGGACCCTAAGGGTTGTTGGCCTGTTGCAGGTCGCTGCGGGCGCGGCACGGGCCTTCACCCAAGCCGCCGCCGGTCAGGCCGTAAGAGGACAGGCGCACCAAGGTGGCGCGACCGCTGTCCTGGCTGAGAATGGCGAACGCTTCCGCTGCGCGGGCGCAATAACCCCGACCGTCTTCCATGTGCCCTCGGGAGGCCTGATTGGCCAGACTGGTAACGTGGGTGTCGAGCACTTGCCGCCCTCTCCCGCCGTATGTCTCAGAGAACAGGGATTGCAGCACTTTGCCCTGGGCGGCCAGCTCGGGCTGAAACTTGCGGACAAAGGAATTGTAGTCGGCCCGCACCCCGCAGGACAGAGCGGCCACCATCAGCTCGGTCTGGAGCCGCTTAACATTCAGCGCGGTTTCCTGGCCGGAGGTGCACGATCCCGCCCACGCGTTGGCCGAAGTCATCATGAGCGCTGCGCCGAGAGAGGTGCCTAACATCTTGCGAAGAATGGAAAAACGCCCGTCTCGCATGACAACTCCCCCCGGAATGGTTAAGCGAGTCTGAAGAATCGCGTCGCGCACTTTGGCAATTTATCCCCTGTCGGGCAAGCGAAAAAGGAATCACCAAATGATAGGTGCGACTCCGAACAGGGTTTCGTGGGCACCAAGAAGAACGACATAAAGGGCTAATCCTCCGCTGATCCGACCCCATCCGATCTCCCTCACGATCTGGCGAAGCGGAGCAGGGGCATAAGCGCTCAAAGCCTCCCAATCCTTGCCGAGGGCGCGGCGGCGCTTGGCGTCCAGGGCGAAAAGGCCGAACAGGGACAAGGCGAAAAGTACTCCGAACAGCATCACCCCGGCCGCATCGCCGTTGGGGGGAATATGGGCTCCTGCCCACAGGATGAACGCCCACAGCACGGGATGACGGGTCAGCCGGAGGATTCCGGGCCGGGCCGGGTCGAACCCCTTGCGTCCCGGACCCAGGGAGAACGGGTTGGGGGTGGTCAGGCCTACGACCGCCAGCAAACAAGAAACGGGCATGACCGTCAGAGGAATCCAACGCAAGGTGTCCTCAAGTGGCCACAAGGGCAGGAGGGGAGCTGCCCGGTACGCTACAATCACCCACGCCAGAAGCCCCAAGGAGACCAGCGAATACGCGAGGAGGTAAGGCTTTTCCCCGAGAGCCGCCACCAGAACCCGGCGCACACCGGGCAAGGCGGGAATCACATGCCCGGCCACAAACCCGGCCAGCGCCAGCGTCAAGGGGATCAATTCGGCGCTTGCCAACGTCGTCTCACGGGGCGGGAGTCGCCGGGACTAAAGGCAACTTGGCGGCTGTCCAACCCAGCACCCCGTCGGCCAGATTGGCGACGTTGCCGTAGCCCTTTTCCTCGGCCAGCCACGTGGCGATTCGGCGGCTGCGGTTGCCGGAGCGGCAGACCAGAACTACCGTGTCCTCAGGCTTAATCGCTTTGGTGAAGGTTTCAACGAAATCCGGGTAAAGACGCCCGCTTTCGGTAAAGGCTGGGATCAGCCGACTGCCGTCGATGACACCGCTTTCCTGCGCTTCTAAGGGGCGGCGTAGGTCGATGATTTTAGCCCCCTTGGCTTTCCAGGCCTTCAGGTCGTCATTGCCAATATCCTGGAACTTAACCGGGGCAATCGCCACCAATTCCACCTCGAAGCGCAAGTCAGCTTTGGGGGGGATGGTCTTTCCGCGCCCGGCGGGGCCGTAAGCCAGATCGAAGGGAATGAGCAATTCGCGCTTACCGCCCACTTTCATGCCGGGGACGCCCAAATCCCATCCGGGAATGACATCGCCCATTCCAATGGTGAAGGCGTAGGGTTGACCCCGATCGCGGGAGCTGTCGAACTTAGTGCCGTCCATCAGCCAGCCGGTGTAGTGAACCTCCACCGTATCCAGCACCCGGGCAGGAGGACCACGGCCTTCCAAGGCGTCGTTGATGGTCAAATCCTTGACCGGGGCAGCGGCCACGGCCAAGGGGGAAAGGAAAAGAACCGTCAAAGCGGAAAGCAGAAAACGAAAAGTCATCGGGGTCACACGTCCTTCATGTCGATGTCGGTGATGGCGCGCCGCGTTAAGCAAGCGGCCAGGGTGTTACGCAGCAGCATGGCGATGGTCATGGGACCGACCCCACCGGGAACCGGAGTGATGGCCGAGGCCACCTTAAGTGCGGCGGCAAAATCCACGTCGCCCGCCAAGTGAGCCTTGCCGTCCGGGCCTTCGATGCGGTTGATGCCCACGTCGATGACCACGCCGCCCGGCTTGATCCAATCGGCCTTGACCAATCCCGGCTGGCCAACGGCGGCGACCAAGATATCAGCGCCTCGGCACACGGCGGGAAGGTCTTGCGTGCGGGAATGGGCCATGGTCACGGTGCAGCTTTCCCGCAGGAGCAGTTGCGCCATGGGCTTGCCGACGATGTTGGAGCGACCCACCACCACGGCGGACTTGCCCGCCAAGCCTTGCGCCCCGAAGTGATCTTTCAGCAGGGCCAGACAGCCGAACGGGGTGCATGGCGCAACCCCTTCGCCGCCAGTGACCAGAAGGCCCACGTTGGTGGGATGAAAACCGTCCACGTCTTTGGTGGGGTCGATGGCGCGGATCACTTGATCGCTGTTGATCTGAGGGGGGACTGGCAACTGCACCAAAATCCCGTCCACGTCGTCCCGTCCGTTGAGATCGGCGATCAAGGCGAGAAGCTCGGCCTCGGCGGTGGTGGCGACCATGTGGTGGGCGAACGAGTTCATGCCCACTTCCTCGGTCTGACGCTCCTTGTTACGGACATAGACTTGGCTGGCCGGGTCTTGGCCGACCAGCACCACCGCCAGTCCAGGGGTCACGCCATGGCGTTCCTTCAACTCGGCAACCTTGGCCGCGAGACGGACGCGCACCCCGGCGGCAAAGGCCTTGCCGTCAATTATCCTCGTTGGCTTCATCGTAATACTCCAGGGCGACGACCACTTTGGCGGTGATATAGTCCGGGCGACCGCCGATTAAGATCGACTTGTTGCGATCAGTTTCCCCGCGAACGATGGACATGGAGGTTTTCGGCACCCCAAAGACCTTAGCCAAGAGGGCGATCAAGGCGGCGTTGGCTTGGCCTTTTTCCGGCGGCATGCGGACCTGGACTTTCAGTCTGCGGGCCCCGGCGGCGTCGGTGTCAAAGCCCAGAACGCGATCAGTGCGTGCGCCGGTCTTGATACGCACCTCGACGCGAACGCCCGCCGCTTGAGCGGAGTAGATATCGCTAAAGTCCTGAGCCAAGTTCCCACACCACCATGCGGATGAAGTAGATGATCAGAATCGCCGCCATAGGGGTTAAGTCCACCCCGCCGAAGTTGGGAATGACCTTGCGCAAGGGCTTCAAGGCGGGCTCGGTGATCCGGTAGAGAAAGTCGGTGACCGAGTAGACGAAGCGGTTGTAGGTGTTGATGACCCCGAAGGCGATCAGCCAGCTCAAAACGGCTGACAGGATGAACGCCCACATATAAAGGCTCAACACGATGTCGATGATGGCGAACAAGGGCCCGATAACCACGTTCATGACGATCCTGCATAAGAGTTAAGTAGAGAACTCTTACCTTAGATCATCCCGAGCGGCGATTGAACCCTTTTCGTGGCTAACCTTCCACCGGGCGGGTCGCGATAAGGCTGGGCCGCTGGGAGACGACATCATACCACGCCGCGAGCTTCGGACGACCCGCCCGCCAGTTCAAACCGGGCAGGCGAAAGGCGAGATAATCCAAGGCGACGACGATGCTTAAAGTCCCCATGGTCAGGGTGGAGTTTAAGCTTTCCGCCTCCGCTTCCAGTGCGTCGAGTCCGCGTGCGAGCTTGGCGGTTTGGGCCTCGCTCCACGGCGCGTGACGCTTGTCCTCGGGGCGGCGGCTTTCCATCACCACCAAGATGGCCGCGTCGATCATGCCATCGGCCAGGGCGGTGCGGCGGCGGTCGATCCACTTGGCAGGCGCGGTCTGAGGATGCAGGACCGGCGGACCGGCAAGTTCATCAAGGTAGGCGCAAATCACCGGACTGTCGATCAGGGCCGAGCCGTCCTCCAAGACCAACGCGGGGATTTGGCTCAAGGGGTTGACGGCCAAAAGGCGGGCCTCGCTCTGCCAGGGATTGGTGATTTCTTGCTTCACCCGCTCCTCCAGGCCGCGCTCCTTGAGCACAACCCGTGCCTTGCGGGCGAACGGCGAGGTGAGGCTGACGAAGAGAGTCATCATGAGCGGAACCTTTCTTGGGGTGAAGATGCCCTATTTTCCTCTGGAACTCCGCGCCGGGCAAGCGGTCGCGCGGTTTCAATTCTGATCTCAACTAGAGACAACTTTTTGTCGCCATGATAAGCTGCTATCCGCCCCACCCCCTCACCAGTAAAGCGTGAAATAATAATAGAATGCACATTGAAATATTAGAGCTAGAAAATTTTAGAAAGCTCAAATCAGTCCGTATCGGCGTGGCTGATGAAACGACAGTGCTTGTCGGTGCTAATAACAGCGGTAAGACTTCCGCTATGCTTGCCTTGCGTTACTTCCTCGTGGAACCCGAAAGAGGACGATTCTCGCTCAATGATTTCACATTGTCGCATTGGCCAGCAATTGATCAAATGGGGCTCGTTTGGGAAAACGCGAGAAAGGAAAACCTACCTCTCCCCTCTCCCGATTGGGAGCCTATCCTGCCATTCTTGGATGTCTGGCTTCACGCCGAAATGACGGAAGCCCACTTCGTCCAAAAACTGATTCCCACCCTTGATTGGAACGGAGGACGGCTTGGTGTCCGTCTGCGGCTCGAACCAAAGAATGCGCTTCAACTCCAAAAGGATTATTTGATCGCCCGTGATGAGGCGCGTCGCATTGAGGCTGCCGACAAAGGAGCAGAGGATAGCGGGGGCTCGGAAGTTCAAAGTACGGTTGTCCTTTGGCCCCGATCTCTTACCGATTTTATGCGGCGTCGCTTTGGCAGTCTGTTTACTGTTAAGTCGTATCTTCTTGATCCCGAAAAACTTGTTGATCCCGAGCATGACGAAGCAAAGCCCCAAGCACTGCCGGAAGCCCCTGTTCCAATCGATGGGGAGCCCTTCAAAGGCCTCATCCGCATAGATGAAATTGGCGCGCAGCGTGGCTTTGGTCAGGTTGATAGATTGAGAGACCTCGATGACGACGGCACGCTATCCGGCTCAATTGCCACACGGCGTATGTCGGATCAGCTCCGCCGCTACTGGAGCAAACACCTAGACCCGCTCGAGAATCCTGACCAGCAAGATATTGAAGCGTTAAGAGCGATCGAAAAAGCGCAGCAGGCATTTGATGCTCGCCTCAGGGACGGCTTTTCTCCGGCCATCCAAGAAGTCGAAGGTATGGGCTATCCCGGCGTCACCGATCCGAAGCTCAAAATTTCGACGCGCCTTAAGCCCGTCGATGGGCTCAATCACGATGCTGCCGTGCAATACGTCATTACCGCTAATGACGGCGAGAACTCAATCGAACTCAACCTACCAGAGGACTCTAATGGCCTTGGCTATCAGAACCTCATCTCAATGATTTTTCGGCTTATGAGCTTTCGCGATGCATGGATGCGTGTTGGAAAGGCGGCGGCAACGGACGCACTCATCCCCCCATTGCATCTGGTCCTAATCGAAGAACCTGAGGCACACCTTCACACGCAGGTCCAGCAGGTTTTTATCCGACAGGCCTATAAGGTGCTTCGTAAGCACAGCGACCTCGGAGCCTCAAAGGCGCTGAAAACCCAGCTCGTGGTTAGCACACACTCCAGCCACATCGCGCACGAGTGTGACTTCGACCACTTGAGATATTTCCGGCGACTTCCAGCCGCAGGCCAGTCAGTTCCACTTTCCTGTGTCGTGAACCTTGGCACGGTTTTCGGGACAGATGTTGAGACCAAGCGCTTCGTGACCCGCTACATCAAGGTGACGCATTGCGATCTCTTTTTCGCCGATGCTGCCGTATTCGTAGAGGGGCCTGCTGAGCGGATTTTGGTGCCGTTCTTCGTGAAAAATCACCCCGAATTTGCGATGCTTCACGAGTGTTACATCACATGGCTTGAAATCGGTGGAAGCCACGCCCATCGGTTCAGGTCTCTTGTTGAGCTCTTGGCTTAACAACACTGATTATCACCGACCTCGACGCTTGCGATGCCGCAGGTAAGAAGGCCGTGCCTCAACACGGTGCGGGCCTATTAACACGCAATCATACGCTCAAAACTTGGCACCCAAACACCGACAAATTCGACGCTCTAATGGATCTGAGAAAGGTCGAAAAAAGCAAGTGGTACGAGGAGCAGCATTTTTCCGTTCGGGTTGCTTACCAGTGCCCTGTCGAAATCGAGTTCAAAGGAAGCAAATCCAAAGCGCTCTGCAATACACTTGAAGATGCCTTGGTTTTGGAAAACCTAGCTCTTTTAGCTGCGCAACCTGGCACCGGGCTTTGGGCAAAATTCAAGACTGCTATCGAGGATAGCAGTGACTTGGGGGCTTTGATTAAGGCCATTCTCGAGGCTTTGGAAAATGGCGGGAAAGCCGAGTTCGCTCTTAATCTTCTTGAGATCGAAAATCCGAAAGATTTGAAGCCGCCCTACTATATTCGGGATGGATTGGACTGGCTCATTGAGCAGCTAAATACGCGGCAGCAGGACTTAGGTATATCTGTTCCAGCGTCAACCGAAAATTCGGAGGCGCGGCAAGCCTGATGACTGCAGAATTGACTCACGCTTCCAATGTAGCCTTGGACGATCATGTCGACGACGAAATCGCCAGCTACCTTAATCCCAGAGAGCCCAAGAGTTTCTTCCTCTTCGCGGGCGCTGGGTCAGGCAAAACCCGTTCGCTCGTCAAAGCATTGAATTTCATTCGCGCCAACCACGGGCGCGAACTCGCATTGCACGGCCATCGGGTCGGGGTGATAACCTACACCAACGCTGCCTGCGATGAGATCATTCGTCGGATTGATTTTCATCCACTCTTCTACGTTGCGACGATCCACAGTTTCGCATGGGAGCTCATCAAGGGCTTTCATCACGACATTCGCGAATGGCTTCGGGAAAACTTGGAAGCAGAAATCCACCAGCTTCGAGAGGAAGAAGAGAAAGGCCGTGCTGGAACAAAGGCATCTATCACCCGCCTAGCCAAGATCGAGTCCAAGGTCAGGCGACTGGAAAATCTCAATTCCATCCCGTCATTTGCTTACAGTCCGAACGGCGAAAATTCAGAACCGAACGCACTCAACCACACTGAGGTCATCGCCATATGCGCGGCCTTCTTGTCGAACAAGTCATTGATGCGCTGGATGCTTGTGGGGCGGTTTCCATTTCTCCTCATCGATGAAAGCCAGGACACCAACCGACACCTTATCGACGCACTCTTTATTGTTGAGAGGGAGCAATCAGAGCGCTTTTCGCTCGGCCTTATCGGCGACCTCATGCAGCGCATCTACCAAGATGGCAAAGAGGGCATCGAGGATGAACTTCCAGACGATTGGGGGAAGCCATCTAAAAAGCTCAATCATCGTTGCCCCAAGCGCGTGGTTCAGCTCATCAACAAAATTCGCGAGGCCGTGGACACCCGCACTCAAGAGCCGAGATCAGATGCGATAGAGGGTCAGGTAAGACTCTTTATCCTACCGACCACGGCGGCTGACCGAATGGCGGTTGAAGATACCGTTCGAGCTAAGATGGCGGTTTGTTCCGACGACGACGCTTGGAATAACCGTGACCAATGTAAAATTCTCACACTTGAACACCACATGTCGGCGAAGCGTCTCGGCTTCGAGAACGTCTTCACCCCGCTTTACGCGATCGACAGTTGGCGAACCGGATTGCTGGACGGTAGCCTTCCGCCGCTGCGCTTCTTCATCCAGTCAGTCCTGCCCCTTGTCGAAGCACAGAGAGCTGGCGACAGATTCGCAGTTTCGAGACTAGTCCGCCAGTCTTCGCCTTTGCTGACCCCGAATGCCCTTGAGGCAGCACCCGATCCAAGCCAATTGCTGAAGCGGGCGAAAGCAGGTGTGGATGCTCTCATGGCGCTTTGGGACGAGAATGAGCCTACCTGCGGTCATGTATTGCTCTGTGCGGTCGAACATGAGCTGTTCGCAGTGCCGGAGTCTTTACTATCTGCTTATGCCATTCTGAAGACTCCAGCAAACTCCTCCGAAAAGGACGAGGAAGCCGATCCTCTGAGCGAACGAATGTCCGCCGTTCTTTCGTTTTTGAACGCGCCATTTGCTGAAATCGATATTTATCGGAAATATGTGGCTGGCTTGGCTTCGTTCGATACCCATCAAGGCGTGAAGGGGCTACAGTTCAAACGCGTTATGGTTATCCTGGACGATGCGGAAGCGCGCGGCTTCATGTTTGGGTACGGAAAATTGCTGGGCGACAAGGAATTATCCGCCACCGATCAGAAGAACATCAGCGAACGCAAAGATAGTTCAATCGACCGAACCCGTCGGCTCCTGTATGTCACATGTAGCCGCGCCGAACGTAGCTTGGCGCTTGTTGTCTATGCTGAGAATCCCGAAGCTGTGAAATCCCATGTGATTCACAAAGGGTGGTTCGCTGACGGTGAGGTGGATATCCGTGGCCCTGGACCCGGGTCTTGACGTAGTGGTGGCGGTGCCTTTTCTCTGTGATCTGGCGGTTTCAATTCCGATTGGTCATCGGCCCAAGCCCTGTTATCTTAGGCCCGAACATCTTGGAAGTGGGGAGGACGAGGCATGGCGCGTAGCAAAATAGCTCTCATCGGGGCCGGGATGATCGGCGGCACTCTGGCCCACCTCATCACCTTAAAGGAATTGGGCGACCCCTTGTTGTGCGACATCGCCGAGGGCGTGCCCCAGGGCAAGGCCCTGGACATCAACCAGTCTACGGCGGTGGAAATGGTTGCTGCCACCATCGGCGGGACCAACGACTATTCTGCTATTCGCGGCGCTGAAGTGGTGATCGTCACCGCCGGTCTGCCCCGCAAGCCGGGCATGAGCCGCGACGATCTGATTGGCACCAACGCCAAGATCATTTCCCAGGTTGGCGCGGGTATTAAGGCCAACGCCCCCGACGCTTTCGTCATCGTCATCACCAACCCCTTGGATGTGATGGTGTGGGTGATGCGCGAAGCCTCCGGGCTGCCCTACCATCGGGTGGTGGGCATGGCGGGGATTTTGGACAGCGCCCGCTTCCGCTATTTTTTGTCCCAGGAGTTCAATGTCTCGGTGGAGGACATCACCGCCTTCGTGCTGGGCGGGCATGGGGACAGCATGGTGCCCTTGCCGCGCTATTCCACAGTGGCGGGCATTCCCTTGCCCGATCTGGTCAAGATGGGGTGGACCACTCAAGCCAAGCTCGACCAGATCGTCCAGCGCACCCGCGACGGTGGGGCGGAGATCGTGGGACTTCTCAAGACCGGCTCGGCGTACTACGCCCCGGCTTCTGCCGCAGTGGCCATGGCGGAAAGCTATCTTAAGGACCAGAAGCGGATATTGCCCTGCGCGGCGTACTGCGATGGGCCTTATGGGCTCGAGGGTCTTTACGTCGGCGTGCCGGTGGTGATCGGTTCGGGCGGGGTGGAGCGGGTTGTTGAGATCGCCCTTAACCCAGAGGAAAAAGCCGCGTTCAACGCGTCTTGTCAAAATGTGCGCGATCTGATTGTGGCGACGAAAAAAGTGATGGGTGCTGAATGAATATTCACGAGTATCAAGCCAAGCAGTTGTTGAAGACCTACGGCGTTCCAGTTCTCGAAGGCCGGGTGGCTTACACCCCGGAGGAAGCCAAGGTGGTGGCCGACCAGTTGGACACCAGCGTCTATGTGGTCAAGGCCCAGATACACGCCGGGGGCCGTGGCAAGGGGCACTTCAAGGAAAGCTCCGCCGGAGGCAAGGGCGGGGTGCGGGTGGTGGACAACCCGGCCGAGGTTGAGGACAACGCCCGCCAGATGTTGGGTTCGACCCTGGTCACCGTGCAGACCGGCCCGGTGGGCAAGGAAGTCAAACGAGTCTACATCGAAGCCGGTTGCGCCATAGCGCGTGAGCTTTACCTGTCCATGCTGGTGGATCGGGGCTCGTCGCGTGTTACCATCATGGCCTCCACCGAGGGTGGCATGGACATCGAGAAGGTGGCCGCTGAAACCCCAGAGAAAATCATCATCGTCGCCATCGACCCGGCCTTAGGGATTCAGCCCTTCCACGCCCGTCAGGTGGCGTTCGGGCTGAAAATGGAAGGCAAGCAAGTGGCCGCTTGCGCCAAGGTGATCACCGCTCTTTATAAGGCGTTCACCGATCTGGATTGCTCGCTCCTGGAGATCAACCCCATGGTGGTCACCAAGGATGGCAAGGTGCTGTTGCTCGATGCCAAGATGAACTTCGACGACAACGCCTTGTACCGCCACCCCGAGATCGCCGATCTGCGCGACGAGGACGAGGAAGACCCGGCGGAGCTGGAAGCGGCCAAGCATTCCTTGAACTACATCAAGCTCGACGGCTCCATCGGCTGCATGGTCAACGGGGCCGGGCTGGCCATGGCGACTATGGACATCATCAAGCTCTACGGCGGCGAGCCGGCCAACTTTCTCGACGTGGGCGGGGGGGCGACCAAGGAGCGGGTCACCGCAGCGTTTAAGCTGATCCTGTCCGATCCCAGCGTGGAGGGAATCTTGGTCAACATTTTTGGCGGTATCATGCGTTGCGACGTGATTGCCGAAGGCGTGGTGGCTGCCGCCCGTGAAGTTTCCCTCAACGTGCCCCTCGTGGTGCGTCTGGAGGGCACCAACGTGGACTTGGGCAAGAAGATCATGAAGGAGTCGGGCTTGCCGATCATCGCGGCGGACAATCTGGCCGACGCCGCCGAGAAGGTGGTCCGCGCCGTGAAGGAGGCCGCGTAATGGCAATTCTGGTCGATAAGAACACCAAGGTCATTTGCCAGGGCTTCACTGGGGCGCAAGGTACCTTCCATTCCGAACAAGCCATCGCCTATGGCACCAACATGGTGGGCGGGGTGACGCCGGGCAAGGGCGGCTCCACCCACTTGGACCTACCGGTGTTCGACACGGTGGCCGATGCGGTCAAAAAGACCGGGGCTACCGCTTCGGTCATCTACGTTCCGCCGCCGTTTGCCGCCGACGCCATCCTGGAAGCGGCGGACGCAGAAATTCCCTTGGTGGTGTGCATCACCGAAGGCATTCCGGTGCTCGACATGGTGAAGGTCAAACGCGCTCTTGCGGGCTCGAAAACCCGCCTGATCGGCCCCAACTGTCCGGGGATCATCACCCCCGACGAGTGCAAGATCGGCATCATGCCGGGCCACATCCACGCCCGGGGCAAGATCGGTGTGGTGTCGCGCTCCGGCACTCTGACCTACGAGGCGGTGGCGCAGAC
>Ga0208863_1001064_pt1 | contig 19645 bp, 12 predicted proteins | sample RifOxyD3_FD_184040 | JGI IMG/M metagenome (GOLD analysis project Ga0208863, IMG submission 184040) | Soil microbial communities from Rifle, Colorado - Rifle Oxygen_injection D3 (SPAdes) | ecosystem: Environmental > Terrestrial > Deep subsurface > Rock core/Sediment | place: Rifle, Colorado...
CGCGGCGGACGGCGGGCCGGCGGCACCGGTGCTGACCAAGCGGATCACGGCAATCGCCAATCGGCTGATGGCGGAGGGCCGGCCGTTGCAGTTGACGCCGGTCCCGGCCCTGGTCAGGCAGTGCGACGCCCTGGCCGCCTGGGTCAGTCTGGTGCGCCGCAACCAGGCGCTGCACGGTCTGGACTATGATCGAATCATGGCCAGCTTGGCCGAAGCGGCTGATTTGGTTGTGGCGGTGGACTGTGTGCACGGTGCGAGCCGGGTGCATATGGCCTCTTTTTTCCGGGATGTGGGCGGGGGGCGTCTTGTACTGTTGCGCAGCAACAGTGATCCGACCTTCGGCGGCATCGCGCCCGAACCGTCCGACGCCAATATCGCGCCCGTGACCGCCCTGCTGGCTGGCCGGCCGGAACCCCTGAAACTGGGGGCGATTATTGACCCGGACGGCGATCGGATCCGTTTTACCGACGGCACTGCGGCGATCGACATGAACCGGTTCGGCGCCTTGGCCTATTACTACCTGCATGAGGTAAAGGGTCTGACCGGCCTGGTTGCCAAGACCGTGGCTACCAGCAATTTTGCCAATGCCCTGGCCGCGGCCTTTGGCGAGGAGGTCTTCGAGCCGCGGGTCGGTTTCAAGGAGTTCAAGCCGGTGATCGGTAAGGCGCTGGTCTGCTTCGAGGAGTCGGACGGCATCACCGTCCGGGGCCATACCCCGGAAAAAGACGCCTATATCGGTCTGCTCGTCGCCCTGGACATGGTGCTCACCCTGCGCCGCAACCTGAGCGATATTCTGCAGGAGATCGAGACCCGCTACGGCAACTATTTTGCGGCCAAGGATGGCGTTAAGGTGAGCCAGCAGGGAGACGTCCTGCTGACGACGCTGCGTGAGCTGGAGAGATATGCGGTCGGGGTCGAAATCCCGGTGGGCGGCCGGCTGCAGCGGATCGCCCGGGTGATCGACATCGACGGCCGGAAGATGATTCTGGAGGACGGCAGCTGGTTGATGATCCGGCCCTCGGGCACGGAACCCAAGGTCAGATTCTATGTGGAGGCGAGAAGCCCGGCCGGCCGGGCCGCGCTTTTTGAATGCGCCCGCGGGATGCTGGCCGAAATAGGCCTGCTTTGAAACTGCGTTGGGATATAGGCCGCATCCGCGTAAATCGGCCGCTGCCATGGCCTATGCTTGGGCCGGTGCAGGACGGGTTCCGGACGATGATTAATTGTTGCTTTTTAGATGTCAAAAAATTAAGTTGCCTGCTTGATTGCGCATGGCGGTTTAGTTCCGCCGGGCGGGGCGCGCCAGGAACGGAGACCGTTTTCATGTTTCTGGGGCGCTGTCAGGCAACCATCATGCATATCCCGATTGTCGGGGTTATGACATATCCTAGGAAAGGAGATGTATTCAGATCATGTGGGAATATACGGACAAGGTAAAGGACCATTTTTTGAATCCCCGCAATGTCGGGGAGATTGACAAGCCGAGCGGCGTCGGCGAAGTTGGCTCCCTGGCCTGCGGCGATGCTTTGACCTTTTATTTCAAGCTTGGCGAGGATGGTCGGATTGCCGAGGCAAAATTTAAAACCTTTGGCTGTGCCAGCGCCATTGCCTCTTCTTCGGCGTTGACCGAGATGGTGCTCGGCAAGACCCTTGAGGAGGCGGCCAAGATCACCAACGAAGACCTTGCCGAATATCTGGGCGGTCTGCCAAAGGAAAAAATGCACTGCTCGGTCATGGGCCGCGAGGCCCTGGAGGCGGCGATTGCCAACTATAGCGGCCTGCCTCTGCCCATGGCTCAGGGCGAGGTGGTCTGCGAGTGTTTCGGGGTGACCGATCTGGAAATCAGGCGGGCCATCCAGGAGAGCAACCTGCGGACCGTGGAGGAGGTGACCAATTTCACCAAGGCCGGCGGCGGTTGCGGCAACTGTCACGAGCGGATCGAGGAGCTTATTCGCGAGGTGCGGCGGGAGTCCAGGGTTGAAGAGGCGGCCCGGCTGCGGCCCAAGCGGCTGACCACCATCCAGAAAATTAAGATGATCGAGGATGTGCTGGAACGGGAGATCCGGCCGGCGCTCCGCAAGGATGGCGGCGATATAGAACTGATTGATGTTGATGGCAATTTTGTGCTGGTCTCTTTGCGCGGCGCCTGCGTGAGCTGCGCTGCCTCGCAGGCCACTCTCAAGGAGTACGTGGAAAAGAAACTGCGGGAGCAGGTGCTTGATACCCTGGTGGTTGAGGAGGACAAGCCATGAGTGGCAACGGTGCTGTGGTGTACATGGACAACAACGCCACCACCCGGGTCGCGCCCGAGGTCCTGGCGGCCATGTTGCCCTATTTCGGCGAGCTGTACGGTAACCCTTCCAGCATGCACACCTTTGGCGGGCAGGTGGGCAGGGTCGTGCGACAGGCCAGGGAGCAGGTCGCCGCCTTGTTGGGCGCTCACGCCGAAGAGCTGATTTTTACCAGTTGCGGTACCGAGAGTGATTCCACTGCCATCCTTTCCGCCATCCAGGCCAATCCGACTAAGCGGCATATCGTCACCACCCGGGTGGAGCACCCGGCAGTCAAGAATCTCTGCGAGAATCTCGACAAGTTGACCGGCCACAAGCATAAGATCACTCAGTTGCCGGTGGACCGCGATGGCATGCTCGACCTTGACCGCTACGAGGAAAGCCTGACCGAAGAGACCGCTATTGTCAGTGTCATGTGGGCCAACAACGAGACCGGGGTTATCTTTCCCATTGCCGAAATGGCGGCCATTGCCAGGAGCCGCGGCATTCTCTTTCATACCGACGCGGTTCAGGCCGTGGGCAAGATTCCCATTGATCTTGGCCAGGTGCCGGTGGACTTTTTGTCGATTTCCGGCCATAAGCTCCACGCCCCCAAGGGGATTGGCGTCCTCTATGTGCGGCGCGGCACACCCTTTGCCCCGTTTCTGATCGGCGGCCATCAGGAAAAAGGCCGTCGGGGCGGCACTGAAAACGTTTCGGCGATCATCGGCCTCGGCAAGGCCTGCGAACTGGCTGCCGTGCATCTGGAAGAAGAGAACAGCCGGGTGCGGCGGCTGCGCGACAAACTGGAGGAGGGGCTTCTGGCAACAATCCCCCATGCCATGCGCAACGGCCACAAGATTGCCCGCCTGCCCAATACCACTAATGTCAGCTTTGAATATGTGGAAGGTGAGGCCATCCTCCTGCATCTCGATCGGTTTGGCATCTGCGCCTCATCCGGCTCGGCCTGCACCTCCGGTTCCCTGGAGCCTTCGCACGTGCTGCGGGCCATGGGGGTACCGTTCACCGCGGCGCACGGCTCCATCCGCTTCAGCCTGAGTATTTACAACACCGAGGCCGAGGTGGATTTTGTGCTTGAGAAGCTGCCGGGCATCATCGCCAAGCTGCGGGAGATGTCGCCGTTCTGGAAGGGCCGGCACAGCGGCCAGACCGGTTCGAGTCAGTGCAAATGCAGCTGTTCCTCGTAAATCTTGTCGGCGTGAGAAAAAGGAGGCCCCATGCAGGTCGTTGCCCCGTCGTTTGAAATACTTGATGCACTGGATCAGCAGAGCCTGGCGGTGCGGATCGAGGCCTGCGGCCGGATCTGCTACAAGAGTGAAGACAAGATCACTGCTGCCTCGGCTGTGCCCTTTATCCGGGGCATTATCAAGCACGGCCATAATTCGGTGACCGAGATGGGGGTGCTGACCCTGCGGATAGGTTGCCCCGACGCTTCCCTGGCCGCTGGTTTTTTCCGCCTGCTGCCCAGGTACCTTGTCGTGGATGAGCCAGCCGCCGGCACCCTGTTGATCACCGGCAGCGTCCGGGCCTTCCGCGAACTATACATGAACCATGCCGAGGTGGAGCTCGTCCGGGCGATCACCGGTTTCCTCGCGGCCCGCCATCCCTTGTTCTATGAGGATATGGTCGCCGCTGCTGCGCTGCCGGCCGTGGCCGGGGTGACGGTGGCCAAGGTGCCCTTGGCGGAGGTGGATACCCTGCCAACGCCGCTTTTGGCCCGCCACCGGCATCTGGCCGTAAAATTCATCGTCAACCGCGCCATCACCCATGAGATCGTCAGGCATCGGCCCTGCTCCTATTTGCAGGAGAGCCAGCGCTACTGCCGGTACGATGGCGACAAGTTCGGCAACCAGGTGACCTTTATCAAGCCGCTTTTTTATCCGGAAGGCAGCGTGGAGTACCGGCTGTGGGAAAAAGCCATGCGGGAAACCGAAGCGCTTTATCTGCAACTGCTGGCGACCTCTTCGCCGCAAGCGGCCCGCACGGTGCTGCCGAATTCATGCCGGACCGAGTTGATCACCTATGCCAACCTGATCGAGTGGCTGCACATCTTTCGGCTGCGCACCTCAAAACCGGCCGAGCCGACCATGCGTGAGATCATGATCCCGCTGGCACAAGAATTCAAGGCCAGGTTCCCGGCGGTTTTCGCCGGTCTGGAAATCGAGGCCTGACAGGAGAGAGGGAGCCTGGGCGCCCTGGGCGGCCAGGTAAGAGCAAAATTAAAGAACCATGTTATGAACACACCGGTTTGCAGGTACCTGTTTATAACCAGAGTGAAGGAGGAAGTTTATGGCACTTGATCCAACCAAACACAAAGACTGGGAGATTGCCGAAGAGGCGGAGAGTCGGATGAAGACCGTCTATCAGCTGGCCGAGGAGCTGGGCCTCAACAAGGAGGAGCTCCTGCCCCACGGCCATTATGTGGCCAAGCTTGACTATCGGAAGATTCTGGATCGTCTGAAGGACAAACCGGATGGTAAGTATGTAGATGTCACCGCCATCACGCCGACGCCGCTCGGTGAGGGCAAGAGCACCTGCGCCATGGGCCTGGTGGAGGGCCTGGGCAAGCGGAACAAGAGCGTCATCGGTGCCATCCGCCAGCCCTCCGGCGGGCCGACCATGAACATTAAGGGCTCGGCGGCCGGCGGTGGTCTGGCCCAGTGCATTCCGCTCACGCCGTTTTCCCTGGGGTTGACCGGCGATATCAACGCGATCATGAATGCCCACAATCTGGCCATGGTGGCGCTTACCTCCCGGATGCAGCACGAAGCCAACTATACGGATGAACAACTGGCGGCGCGCAACCTGCGGCGGCTGGACATCCATCCCAAGAAGGTGGAAATGGGCTGGATCATCGATTTCTGCGCCCAGGCCCTGCGCAATATCAACATCGGCCTCGGCGGCAAGATGGACGGCTTTGCCATGCAATCCAAGTTCGCGATCGCGGTGAGTTCGGAGATCATGGCCATTCTGGCCGTGGCCACCGATCTCAGGGATATGCGGGAGCGGATGGGCAAGATCGTGGTCGCCTATGACCGGCAGGATCGGCCGATCACCACCACGGATCTTGATGTGGCCGGCGCCATGACCGCCTGGATGGTGGAGGCCTTGAATCCCAATCTGATGCAGACCATTGAAGGCCAGCCGGTAATTGTTCATGCCGGCCCCTTTGCCAATATCGCCATTGGCCAGTCCTCGGTCATCGCCGACCGCGTAGCCCTGAAGCTGGCTGACTACAACGTCACCGAGAGTGGCTTCGGTGCTGATATCGGGTTTGAGAAATTCTGGAACCTCAAGTGCCGGTTCAGCGGCCTCAAGCCGAACTGCGCGGTGGTGGTCGCCACCATCCGCGCCCTGAAGTGCCACGGCGGCGCGCCCATTCCGGTGCCTGGCAAGCCCATGCCCAAGGAGTACATGACCGAGAACGTCGGCTGGGTCGAGAGCGGCTGCGGTAATCTTCTCCACCACATTGAAACGGTCAAAAAGGCCGGCATCAATCCGGTGGTCTGCATCAACGCCTTTTACACCGATACCAAGGATGAGATCGCCGCGGTGCGACGGCTCTGCGAGGCGGCCGGCGCCCGGGTTGCTTTATCCGAGCACTGGCAGTACGGCGGCGATGGCGCCCTGGAATTTGCCGATGCGGTGGTGGACGCCTGCGAGGAGCCCAACGACTTCAAGTTCCTCTACGATCTGGAAACGCCGCTTGCCAAGCGGATTGAACTGATTGCCAAGGAGGTCTACGGCGCCGACGGTGTCTCCTTCTCGGCCGATGCCCAAGCCAAGCTGAAGAGAATGGAAAGCGATCCCGAACTGAAGCAGATGGGCACGTGTATGGTGAAGACCCACTTAAGTCTTTCCCACGATCCGCGGCTCAAGGGTGTGCCCAAGGGCTGGACCCTGCCGATTCAGGATATCCTCACCTATAAAGGCGCGGGGTTCGTGGTGCCGGTGGCCGGCGCCATCAGCCTGATGCCCGGTACCGCCTCTGACCCGGCTTTCCGCCGCATTGATGTCGATGTGGAGACCGGCAAGGTCAAGGGGGTTTTCTAGACAGTAATGGCGATCGTTAACAGAAAACATTTTCTGGGAAAACGGTTTGCTTGGTTGTTGATAATGTAAGCCGCGGGCCGGCATGGGGGCGCTTCTCATGCCGGCCTGTTTTTTTTATTGTATGTTTTTCTTGTCCATTTTTGCACAATCGTGGTATCTGTCTGATATTAAGTGATAAGCATCTTCCGGTCTCATAATTTACTTCGAGTTGCAGGAAAATATGGCACTATCTCCGCCTTCGCAGAAATCGCCCGCCGCAACTGCAGCCGCCGCCGCGGCAGCATCTGCTAGAAAGTCCAACCTGGCCGGCACGGTCAAGGATCAGTCCGGCGCCGGCAAGCTTCGTCTCGGTGACATGTTGCGCAAGGAGGGCTATATCACCGCGAGCCAGCTTGATAATGCCCTGGTCGAACAGAAGAAACGGGGAGGCCGTCTGGGTGGCTTGCTGGTCAAACTCGGCTATATTGAAGAGGATACCATCCTCGGAGTACTGAGTCGTGTACAGGGTTTTCCAGCGGTGAACCTGACCCGTGAAGTGCCCAATGCCGAGGCACTCAAGGTCATGCCCTACGAGGTGGCCAAGAAATACATGGCCATGCCGCTGCGCATCTCGACCAAGACCAACACCCTGCAGGTCACCATGGCCGAGCCCACCGACACGGCGGCCGTGGAAACAATGCAGGCCGAGATTAAAATGGCCTTGAGTGTCTGTGTCTCCACCGAGCGGGACATCATTCACGCCTACCAGGCCCACTATCATATCAGCGAGGAGGAATTCAAGAGTTTTTTCCCAAAGGAAGAGGAGGTTGAAGAAGAGGTCGCCCTTGACCAGATCGATGACTTCGGGGCTCTTGCCTCGGAGGCGGCCGGTGATATGGAACTGGAGAGAATGAGCGATGAAGATGCCGCCCTTGACCAGTATTCCTTTTCCGATGCGCCGATCATCAAGCTGGTGAACGGCATTTTGATTAAAGCAGTGACCGACGGAGTCAGCGATATCCATATCGAACCCTATGAAAAGAGTCTGCAGGTTCGTTACCGCCTGGACGGCTCCCTCTACAAATCCATGAACCTGCCGCTGTCCATCAAGAACGCCCTGGTTTCCCGTATAAAGATTCTGGCCAGCCTGGATATCACCGAACGGCGGGTTCCCCAGGACGGCCGCATCAAGATGCGGGCCGGCAGAAACAAGGTCGTGGATTTTCGGGTTTCTTCCCTGCCCACCCTGTTCGGCGAGAGCATCGTTCTCCGAATTCTTGATCGGTCCAATCTTAATGTCGATCTAACCCAACTCGGCTTTGAGCAGACAACCTTTGACACGCTCAAACGCTGCATCAACCGGCCGCAGGGCATGCTGCTGGTCACCGGCCCCACCGGCAGCGGCAAGACCGTTACCCTCTATTCCATCCTCAACTCGCTGAACAAGGAGGATATCAAGATTCTCACTGCCGAGGATCCGGTGGAGTTCAACTTCAAGGGCATCAACCAGGTGAACGTCCACCATGAGATCGGTATGACCTTTGCCGCGGCCCTGAAGGCCTTCCTCCGGCAGGATCCCGATATCATCATGGTGGGCGAGATCCGCGACATGGAAACCGCCGAGATCGCCATCAAGGCCGCCATGACCGGCCACCTGGTGCTCTCGACCCTGCACACCAACGACTGCCCGGCCACCATCGGCCGTCTCGTCGATATCGGCGTGCCGGCCTATATGCTGGCCTCTTCCATCACCATGGTGCTTTCGCAGCGTCTGGCCAGAAGATTGTGCGTCAAGTGTAAGAAGGTGGTGAATGGCCACACCCGGGAGGAGCTCATCGCCATCGGTTTTTCCGAGGAGGTGATTCCCGAACTGAAGCTCTACGGGCCGCAGGGCTGCCCCGTCTGCAACGGCGGCGGCTACAAGGGGCGGGTCGGTCTTTTTGAGCTGATGGAAAACACCGAGGAGGTCGCCAAGGCGATCAGCGCCGAGGTGCCCGAGGATCAACTCCGCAAGGTCGCTGTCCACGAGGGCATGGTGCCGTTGCGAGATGCCGGTCTGATCAAGATCCGGGAAGGGGCCACCAGCGTCGAGGAGATCGTCAAGAAGACGGTCATCACCAAGGAGAGTCTGCCGGCCTATCTGGTCCATCCGGATATGGAAAACTATGAGGACGGCGATGTCATCATCCGGGAGGGGAATAACGACATCGATTTTTTCATGTTGGTGCGCGGGGCTTTATTGGTCATCAAGGGCGGCAAGAAGATCGCCGAGATTACCGAGCCGGGCGCCTATTTCGGCGAGATGTCTGCGATCTCCGGCGAAGCCAGATCGGCGACCATCATTTCCAAGGGCCGTTCTGTGGTAAAACGCCTGCCCGGCAACAAGCTTTCCGAGATCATCGAGAAATATCCCGATGTCAGCCGCTATCTCTTCAAGAGCCTGGTCAATCGGCTGCAGCATTCCAACAACATCATCCTGAAGCTGGCCAGTGAAATGCGTAAGTCGCAGTAGGCGCCGCCTCCCCTGCCATGCGGCCCTGCATGGCTATGACTCATCGGCGGGCCGTACCTTAGTTCCGTCCAGTACCTCTCGGACCTTTTCCTGGCGGATTGCGGTTGAAATCGGTTTGTTTAGGAAGTGTCAGGTGGGTTGGTTGGCGTCTTGGGAAATTTCGAAAAGCGGATGGTTGTTGTCGGGGCTCACCCTTTGTTCATGAGCGCTGCCAGCAGGGTGCGGGCGCTTTCCTCAACCTGCGGCAGGGTGGAGGTGATCGGCAGCCGATCGCGCTCCGCCTTTCTGATGGCAGCCGAATCAGGGAAAAAGGCGATCGGTGGCGTTTCCAGGGCGTTGGTCAAAAAGATTTCGTCATCTTTATCCCGGATTAGGTTGCCGACATATGAAATCCTCGGGATGCCAACGTCTTTGGCGAGTTTTTTGATCCTGGCAGCGGTTCGGATGCTCGACTGGGTGGGGATGACCACGATCAGCAGGTGATCGGCGCCGGCGATCGTGCCGCGGCCCAGGTGTTCGACTCCGGCCTCCATGTCGAGCAGAACCACCTGGGACGGCCCCAGAAGCAGCTTGGTCAACAGCCGGCGCAGTACATTGTTTTCCGGACAGGCGCAGCCGCCGTCGCCGGTCTGGATCGCCCCGAGAACCATGAGCCTGATGCCGTCATGCTTGAGCATGAAGCGCTCCATGAGATCGTCAACCTGGGGATTTATCTGGTAGAATGGCGAGCCGGGCGTCTTGCCGGATCGTTCAATCAGCATCTCCTTCATGTCGGCAATGGGTGTGATCCGCTCGACGTTTTCCACGCCAATGGTCTGGGCCATGTGCGGGCTCGGGTCGGCATCGATCACCAGGACATCCCTGCCTTCCTTCTGGAGTTGCGCGGCCAACAGGGCCATGATGGTTGTTTTGCCGACGCCGCCCTTGCCGCTGATTGCTATTTTCATGGTTTTCTCGCTTGTTGGTAACCACTCGGGTTGTTTGGTCTGTTAGGGTAGAGCAACGAACGTATCAGATACGAACGGTATCTCATCAGCAAGTTCAGCAATCAGCGGGGCAGAGGCCCGGCGCTGGCCAGGTATTTGGCCTGAAGTTTTTCCAGGCGCTGCAGATAGGCCTCCTGCCCGGTCAGCAGCCGGGTCGATGCCATCTCCTCGATCAGCGACTTGATAGGGTAGCGGAGATCGATGCCGTAGCGGTTGTTTTTTTCCGTATTGGCCTGGTCCACGATCAGAATGGCATAGTACCTGACCAGCATCCGGACACGCGGATCCCGGCGGAAGAGGTAGGATTGACCGCCGACCGTATTCAGGAAATAACCGGCGTATCCGTAAAGCCCGGCGAGCGGCAGGTCCGGGGCCGGCGCTAAATTTTTACCTGCCTGCCGCCGGCATTGCGGCCCGAGCTGGTACCAGCGGTAATAGAGAGCCAGGGTCGGCTCGATCCTGTCGCCTTCCTCTGCGAGGATATCCTTGATCAACTGAATGTCGCGGCTGCCGAGCACCCGGTAGAAATGCGCCATGTTTTTCAGGATGGAGAACAGATCGTCGGTCTCGCCAGCCACGATTGGCGGGTTGGCCAGCAGTTTGTGGATTATTTCATTGAAGTGCCGGCGGCTTCCTCGGCTGAACTGGTAGTCCGCCACATAATTCTGCTGGTCGAGCTGGTCATAATAGGCCAGCAATTGCTCGGTAATCTGCCGGCAGGCATCCGTCGCCGGAGCTGCGAGGGGGTTGACCTGATCGGGCCCCGGTGGGCCGGGTGTTGTCTGCGGGGTTGGTGGCGAAGGCAGGGAGGCGCTATCCGGCAACGGTTCCTGTTGTTTGGTGGCGGTCTGCGGCGCAGTACTCCGGCCCGGTCCAAGCCAGCGTTTGATGGTGGCGCGATTCATGACCAGAACCGCAGCCAGGAGAGCGATGGCCAGCAGCAGGATGACCCCGGCTCTGTTGGCGGATTTTTTTTGTGGGTTTCTGGTCATGTTTTCCGGATGTGTGTTCCGCCGCAATCACAGGCAACTGAGGCGCTGCGCTGCTTTCGGGGTGATATCCGCAGAGGAAGGTTGTGTGATTTTGAGTGTATCGCGGTTTGCTTCGCAGGTCAAACAGAAATATCTCCATGTTTTTTGGTCGTTGTCATCGGACGTCAACGTCTTTTTTCTTCTTGACTCGCTGCATCTTTGGCACTAATATTCCCGCAAATTATGAATCATGATTCAGCCCTTGCGTCCGACATGAAAGGGGCTGAAGAGAGATGAGACGCGTGTTGTTGAGAATTTTAACGTATCAAGAACACTATACAAAACAATTTGAAGGAGGATTACGCCATGTCTGTTTCTGTAGTCGGTCATTCCAACCCTGATACCGATTCCGTCGCCGCCGCCATTTCCTACGCCAACTATCTGAAGGCCACCGGTACCGACGCTGTCGCCTGCATGCAGATTGCTGCTGACAAACTCAACCCCGAGAGCAAGGTGGTGCTTGCCAAGTTCGGCCTTGCCGCGCCCCAGGAACTCACCGACGCAGGCGGCAAGGACGTGGCCCTGGTCGATTTCAGCGATCTGGCCCAGGCCCCGGCCAACATCGGCAGCGCCAATGTCGTGGCTGTTGTCGACCACCACAAGATCGGCGATCTTACCACCAACGGTCCGATCTTCTTCTACGCCAAGCCGGTGGGCTGCACCTGCACCGTGCTCTTCGAGATGTACAAGACCAACAAGGTTGATCTGCCCAAGAACATCGCCGGCGCCATGGTTTGCGCCATCTTGAGCGATACGGTCAACTTCAAGTCGCCCACCTGCACCGACGCTGACAAGGCCGCGGTAAAGGAACTTTTAACCCTGGCCGGGGTAACCGACCAAGATGCTTTATTCATGGAGATGCTGAAGGCCAAGTCCTCCATCGACGGCGTACCGATCAAGGACCTGATGTTCCGCGACTATAAAGATTTCGACATGAAAGGCAAAAAGGTTGGCATCGGCCAGATTGAGCTTGCCACCCTGGAACAGGTCGCCCCCATCCGCGCCGATTTGTTCAAGGCTCTGCAGGCCCAGAAGGCCGATGGCCGTCATTCGGTGCTTTTCATGCTTACCGACGTGGTCAAGGAAGGCACCGACCTGATGGTGGTTTCCGACGATCCCGCCATGATTGAGAGTGCCTTTGGCGCCAAGATCGAAGGACAGTCCATGTGGGTCAAGGGCATGATGAGCCGCAAGAAACAGACCGTGCCGCCGCTGCAGAAGGCGTTCGGCTGCTAAACAGCACTGAAAAATCCGCCAACAGCGGGCAAATGGGCCGGAGGAGTCACCTCCGGCCCATTTTTTTGTATTTCTCTAAAGTTGCGAGATTTTTCAGAGGCCAGATCCCTGACGACGCACATGTGCCCTTAGGTTTATCTTGATCTTTTCCCTCCGATATTGTGAAATAACTGCCAATAGTTATTCGTTCCGCAGAACGAAAGGGGAGTTCATGGAAAGGATTCTGATCGTTGAGGACAGCAAGTTCTTCGGTTCGATGCTCATGAAAAGAATCGAAGTCGAGTCTGATTTCGAAGTCAGATGGGCACAGAGTTACGCCGAGGCCGAGGCGTTCCTTAATGAACAGTCCGCCGGCTTCTTTCTGGGACTCCTGGATCTCAATCTGCCGGATGCGCCAATGGGCGAGATTGTCGATCTAGTCCTGGGCCGGGGAATTCCCGCTGTGGTGTTTACCGGCGATCTTACCGACGAGGCCCGGGACAATATCTGGTCGAAGAATGTGGTGGACTATGTTCTGAAGGAAGATGCCCAGAGCATCGACTATATTCTTGCTCTGATCGCGCGGATCCGCCGGAATAAATCGGTAAAGGTCATGGTGGTTGATGACTCCCGCCTCTCCCGCAAGATTATCTGTGATCTTCTGCGCGAACACCAGTATCGTATTCTTGAGGCAGAAGACGGCGTTCAGGCCGTGAAGATTCTTGAGCAGCATCCGGATATCAGTTTGGTTCTCACCGACTACAACATGCCGAACATGGACGGTTTTGAACTGACCCGGACAATCCGGGCCAAGTTCCGGCAGGACGAATTGCCGATCATCGGCCTGTCAGGTCAGGGGAGTAATTTTCTGTCCGCGCAGTTCATCAAGAATGGCGCTAACGATTTTATCAACAAGCCATTTCTGAACGAGGAGTTTTACTGCCGGGTGAACCAGTCCATCGAAATGGTGGAGAACATCAACAAGATAAAAGACATGTCCAATAAGGACTACCTGACCGGTCTTTATAATCGGCGGTTTTTCTTTGAGGTCGGCTACAAGATGTTTGCCCGCTCAAAACGGAGCAGCGGCTCGACAACCGTTGCGCTGATCGATATAGATTTTTTCAAGAAGGTGAATGATACCTACGGCCATGACGTCGGCGACAAGGTGCTTGTCGCCCTGGCCGGGTTTCTGAAGGATCGCTTCCGGGAAACCGATGTTGTTTCCCGATTTGGTGGCGAGGAGTTCTGTCTGTTGCTGGCCGATATGGGTGAGGAATACGTGCCTGACATCTTCGAGGATCTCCTGGCCAAGATTGCTGCCCTGGAAACAAAGGCCGGTGATCGGATCATCCGTTTCACGGTGAGCATCGGAGTCTGCACCAGATTGGGTGTGACGTTGGAGGCTATGATCAAAGAGGCAGATCTGCTGCTGTACAAGGCCAAATCCGGAGGCCGGAACCGGGTGGAGCTTGACATCTGACCGCGGTTTTTTTCGGTAGCGAGTTGATTTGAGGGGTTGATGAGTATGCGAACGCAGGACGACGAAACCTTGCAGGTGTACATCGATGAGTCCATCGAGCTTCTGGCCGACGTGGAAAACGATTTCCTGGCCATCGAGAAATCCGGTGCTGAAATTGATCTGGGTCTCGTCAACAAGGTCTTTCGGACAGCGCATTCCATCAAGGGCGGCGCCGGGTTTCTCGGGTTCGGCAACGTCAAGGAGCTGGCCCATAAGATGGAGAACATTCTGGGTCTGATCCGCAGTCGTGAACTTCTGCCGGACAAAGGGATCATCAATGTACTCCTGCTGGCCGCCGATGCCTTGCGCGACATGATCAACAACCTCCGGGAGAGCAGCGCCAAGGATATCTCCCAGCACATCGAGGCGTTGAACGCCATTGTTGCCGGCCGGGGGGCAGGGGCTTCTTCGGCGGTGCTGGCCGGCGCCGGCCGGGTTTCGGTCGAGCCGCCCCGGGCGGAGGCCGTAGCACCAACCTCTCAGCCTGAGCCGGTTTTGCCGGCAGCAAGTCAGGAGGTGCCGGCGGTCCCGGACAGGGCGCCGGCCAGAACCGTTGTCCCGGAGGCGGCGCCCCCGACCAAGGGTGCCGGCGCCGAGTCAACCTTGCGGGTTCACGTCTCCCTGCTCGATTCCCTGATGAACATGGCCGGAGAACTGGTGCTCGGCCGCAACCAACTGCTGCAGGCCATCTATGCCCGGGATAGCCGGATGCTCGAAGTCGTTGGCCAGCGGGTTGATCTGATCACCACCGAACTCCAGGAGGCGATCATGATGACCCGTCTCCAACCCATCAGCAACGTGTTCGGCAAGATCCCGCGCCTGGTGCGGGATCTTGCCAATGAGGTGGGTAAATCCGTTGATCTGGTTGTGTCCGGCGAAGAGGTGGAGCTTGACAAGACAATTATCGAAGCGATCCGCGACCCTCTCACCCATCTGATCAGAAATGCGGTGGATCACGGCATCGAGCGTCCCGAGGAGCGGATAAGGGCGGGCAAGGATCTGCGCGGCCGGTTGCTCCTGCGGGCCTCCCACGAGGCCGGCCAGGTCACCATCGAGGTGGCGGACGACGGCCGGGGATTGGACGTTGACAAGGTTGAGGCAGCGGCTTTAGCCAGAGGCCTGGTGGCCCGCGAACAGGTGCGGGAGATGTCGGCCAAGGAAAAGATACGGCTGATTCTGCTGCCGGGTTTCTCTATGGCCGACCGGATTACCGACGTCTCCGGCCGGGGGGTCGGCATGGATGTGGTCAAGACCAATGTGGAGAAGCTGGGCGGTCAGGTGGAAATTGATTCCCGCCTGGGGTTGGGAACAACGATCGGCATCAAGCTGCCGCTGACCCTGGCCATCATTTCCTGTCAGCTTGTCCGGGACGCGATGACCCGTTACGCTGTCCCGCAGGTCAATCTGGTGGAATTGGTCAGGATTCCAGCCGAGCAGGTCAAAAAGCGAATTGAAAAGGTGGGCGATGCCTCGGTCGTCCGGTTGCGCGGCCGTCTGCTGCCCCTGGTCCGCCTGGCCGATGTCCTTGAGCGTGAGCGGCGCTATCATGATCCCGACGGAGTGGAATATAAGATGGATCGCCGGCAGCGACTCGCCGACCGGCGGTCCCGCGATCTTCTGTCGCCCGGCCAGGACGAATCGGATTGCGCGGACGCGAGCATGCGAAACAATGGTGATCGGCGGTATCGGGCGGCGAGCGCCGTCAATATCGCGGTCTGTGCAGCTGCCGGCGGCAAATTCGGCCTGGTGGTCGATGAGTTGCTTGATTCGGAGGAAATCGTTGTCAAGCCTCTCGGTCGGCATTTCAAGCACATCAAAATATATGCCGGCGCCACCATTATGGGGGACGGCAGTGTCGCCTTGATTCTCGACGTGGCCAATATCGCCCGGGACGCGAACCTGATTACGGTGGAACATCTTGAGCAGAGCAGGGCGGCCGGGCAGGATGCCGACGACGGTATCGCTGAAAACGGCCGGCAGAATCTGTTGGTCTTCAGCGGCGGCGAAGGGGAGCAGTTTGCCGTGCCGATCGATCAAGTGCTGCGGATTGAAAAGATTAAAGCTGCCCAGATAGAGGAGATCGGCGGCAAGCGGATTTTGCAGTACCGGGACCGTACCCTGGCCTTATACAATGTCGACCGGGTCGCCAGGGTCAAGCCGCTGCCTGATCGGGAGAATCTGCTGGTGATCATTTTTCAACATGACGACCGGGAGGTTGGTCTGCTGGCCGTCGAGCCGGTGAATACCTCTGAGATTCCCGCGGCGGTCGATGAAAAGACGCATCGGCAGCCCGGTATCCGTGGGTCGGTGATCATCAATGGCCACGTTACCCTGCTGGTTGACATCAATGAAATTCTGAAAGGGTCCGTAGTGGAAGCCCGGCCGGGCGCGGTACCTGCCGTGGTTCCGCTTGCCGGCTCCGGCACGATTCTTTATGCCGAAGACTCCGCCTTTTTCAGAAGCCAGGTGACGGGTTTTCTTAGGGAGGCAGGCTACCAGGTCCTTGAGGCGATCGACGGGCAGATTGCCTGGGAACTGCTGCAGAAAAACGTTCAGGAGGTACGGCTGGTGCTGACCGACGTTGAGATGCCGAATATGGATGGCCTGGGGTTGACCGCGAAAATCAGGGCTGATAAGCGCTGTAGCCGTTTGCCCATCATCGCCCTGACTACCCTGGCCAGCGAGGAGGATATTGCTAGGGGCAGGGAAATCGGGGTTGATGAATACCTGATCAAGCTTGACCGGGAGAGCTTGCTGGAGCGGGTGGCGGCTCGTCTGGATCAGAAATGCTGAATGACAGCGCGAGGCTGAAACGAGGATGACGATGCGATTGCGGGGTATCAAGCCTAAATTGCTGTTGGTGGTCGGCGGCCTGGTGGCGCTGCTGGTGATTTTGTTTCTGGCCAGGAGCTATCAGGAAAAAAATGCCATCTCGCTGTTTGATGAAAAGGTCAGGCTGACCGCGGAATATGACCAGATTCTGCATCTGGTGGACGAAAGGGCTCGGCAGCAGCTTGCGCTGGCGGCCATGCTGGCCGGTTTGCCCGAGGCGCAGAAGAGTTTTGCCGGGCGGCAGCGGCAAGAACTGCTCAACCTGGCCCGTCCCCTTTTCCTTGCCGTGCAGGAGAATGCCGGGGTTGATGAGTGCCAGTTTGATCTGGCGCCGGCCGTCTCTTTTTTGCGCGTGCATGATCCGGAGCGGTACGGCGATAATCTGGACGGCACGCACCTGTCGGTGTTGGCGGTTAATCGCGCCGGCAAGGCGGCTGCCGGTCTGGATCGAGATGAAGCCGGTCTCATCGTTCGGGGAGTTGCCCCGGTTTCCCATGACAACAAGCAGGTCGGCACGATTGCGTTCGGCAGTCGAGTTGATCAGGCGTTTCTTTCTGCTTTGCGGGAGCAGAATCATGTCGAGGCCGCGATCGTGGTGCCGGCGGGCGACGGCTTTCAGATCGTTGCCGCCAACAGCGACATCAAACTTGGTTCGGAATTTTTCCCCAGCTTGAAGCAGGCGATGCAGACGGCGCGGCCGGCGATTTATGACGCGGGGTCCAGCAAGGCCCGTAAGGTTTTTCTTGCCGGGCCCCTGCAGGATGTGAGCGGCAAGACCGTGGGGGTTGTGGTTGTCGCTGGCGGCCTGGACGATTCGCTCGCCGAGCACCAGCGGGCGATTTTTTCCTATCTGACCGTCGGGCTGCTGCTGATTTGCGTGTTGTTGTTTCTGGTGCATTTTACCGTTGAACGGCTGGTGAGCAGACCGCTCCGGGAGATGGTTGCCAGGTTCAAGCAGGCCGGTGCCGGTGACCTTACCCAGCGGATGCCGGTCCGGGAGGTGAACTGTTCGGCCATTACCAACTGCGGGCAGACTGCCTGCGTCATGTACGGCAAGGCGGGCCACTGCTGGGAAGAGGCTGGCTCCCTGGCCTATGAGGTGCAGTGTCCGAAGATCAAAAATGGTGTGTATGAATCCTGCGCTGTGTGTCGGCCGGTGTTCTGGGAGATGGCAGCCGATGAAACCGCTGAACTTGCCGCCTATTTCAACTCCTTCATGAACAAGATGAACGCGATGATCAAGAACACCTACGATCATAACTGGACTCTTACCCAGTCTTCCCTCAATCTGGCGGCCATTGCCAAACAGATGTCCGGTGGTGCCGAGGTTACTTCATCAAAATCGGCCATGGTGGCTGCCTCGGCCCGGGAAATGAGTTCCTATTCCACCTCGGTTGCGGCAGCCGCCGAAGAGTCTTTAGTCAGTGTTAAAGGAATTGCCGGGGCGATTGAGCATATGTCGTCCATCATCATCGAGGGTGCGCGGCATTCTGACCAGGCCCGGGTGATTACCGAGAATGGCGTATTGCAGGCCAGGGATGTTTCCGCAGCAGTGGCGGATTTGGGCCGGGCAGTAAACGAGATCGGTGAGGTGACGGAGTCAATATCCGAAATTTCGGCGCAGACCAACTTGCTGGCCTTGAACGCCACCATCGAGGCGGCGCGGGCCGGGGCTGCCGGCCGCGGCTTTGCGGTGGTGGCCAATGAAATCAAGGAGCTTTCCAGGCAGACCGCCATCGCCACCGGTGAAATAAAGCACAAGATTAAAGGGATTCAGGATTCAACCAGCGAGACGGTCAGCCGGATCGAGCAGATTCTGCAGGTGATCAATAAGGTCAACGAGATCGTTTCGGACATCGCGGTAAACGAGAATCGTCAGGCGCTTATTTCCGATGAGACGGCCAGCGGCGTCAGTCAGGCCATGCAGGGCATGGAGGAGGTCACCAAAAAAGTGGCACAGAGTTCCGCTGTAGTGGATGATGTCTCCAAGGATATCGTCGAGGTTAGCGTGGCGGCAAGGCAAATGGTCGCCAGCAGCTTTCAGGTTAGGAAAAACGCCGATGAACTGCTGGAACTTGCCGAACAGTTGCAGGGTTTCATGAAAGTTTTCAAGGTCTGATTGGCCGGCGGTTTGCAGCCGGAGAAGATTGGCAAAGAGGAATGTCGAATGATTGAGGCTACACAGAAAACTGCGCTTGAGAGTTCCGGCTTTCGGGATATGGTCGCCTTTTATCTCGGGACAAACCAGTATGCGCTCGACATTGCCAGGGTGAGGGGGATCAATAAGCTCCTGCCGATCACCGAAGTGGAACGGGCCCCTGATTATGTCAAGGGGCTTGTCAATCTGCGGGGTCAGGTGGTGACGGTTCTTGATTTAAATCTCCGGCTCGGCCAGGCATCGACCTCTGTCACCCGTGACAGCCGGATCATCATCGTTTCCTCGGAAGAGGAGGGCGTTGGTCTTCTGGTGGACCGCCTGAACGATGTGGTGCATGCCGCCTCCGACTTGATTGAGGCGCCGCCTGCCAATCTCGACGGTATCCAGGGAGATTTTTTTGTCGGCGTCTACAAGGCGGCCGAAAGTCTTATTGGCATCCTCGATGTTGATGAACTCCTGAAAACTTCCGAGTAAGCATGATGATATCTGAAAGAGAGCCGTTGCGCGTTCTGATTGTTGACGATTCCGCATTCTATCAGAAGGTGGTCAAGGACATCCTCGTCGGGTTGTCGAATGTGCAGGTGGTCGGCGTTGCCCACAACGGCAAGGTCGCCCTGTCGAAGATTGATGCCCTGCAGCCGGACATCATGATTCTTGATATTGAAATGCCGGAGATGGACGGCCTGGAACTTCTTTCGCGTTTGCGAGCGATGCGGTCGACGGTGGGGGCGATCATGCTCAGTACCTATACCCGGCAGGGCAGCCGGTTAACCATCAGGGCACTTGAGCTGGGGGCCTTTGATTTTATTCCCAAGCCGCAGACCGGCGGTGCCGAGGAGAGCAGGGCATACATCCGTGACCGGTTGATTCCCCTGTTGGACTCCTATGCCCGGGGTCTTGAATTCCGCAAGAAACGGGGCAGGATGGTTCCCGCCCCGGTGGTGCGGGATCCGCATCTTTCTTTGGCCGACATTTCGGAGTGGTCGTCGGCACCACCGTCGCCGGCGAGGCGGGAGAGAGTGGAGGTCGTCGGTATCGGCATCTCCACCGGCGGGCCGCAGGCCCT
>Ga0208863_1001069_pt1 | contig 19569 bp, 17 predicted proteins | sample RifOxyD3_FD_184040 | JGI IMG/M metagenome (GOLD analysis project Ga0208863, IMG submission 184040) | Soil microbial communities from Rifle, Colorado - Rifle Oxygen_injection D3 (SPAdes) | ecosystem: Environmental > Terrestrial > Deep subsurface > Rock core/Sediment | place: Rifle, Colorado...
TGCGGTCCTGATGGATGGCGTCAACGAGAGCCCTCAGCGCGTCCACGGCGGGCTTCTCGTCGACGCGCACGCGCCCTTCGGCGTCCAGCAACTCCCCCCCGAAACCCCACATCAACTCGAGATAGGCGCAGACCAGACCTTCGTACTGCTTGCCCTGGAAGACGAAGCCGACGCGATCGGGGGTCATCGTCTTCTTGGCGGCGGAGACCAGCTCGGCCCAGGTGCGCGGCACGGGGACGGCCTTGGCGGCGAGGAGGTCCTTGCGGTAGTAGAGCATGCCGCCGTCGGACTGGATGGGCACCCGATAGAGCTTCCCGCCATAGCGCGAGCCCTCGACGTCGCCGGGCAGGAAGACCTTCGTCTTCTCCGGCGGGAGAAGGTCGTCGAGCGGGCGCAGCCAGCCCTGCGCGGCGAACTGGGGAAGCCAGGCCACGTCGATGTAGGCCAGGTCGTAGGTATCCTCCTCGGCCATGAAGGCGGTGGAGTACATGTTCTGGCGGGCGTCGGTGGAGGCGGGCCCCTCGACCATCTCGACCTTGATGCCGGGATTGGCCTTTTCGAAGCGCTCGATGATGACCTTGGAGAAGCCCCCCACGTCGGGGTTGGACAGGTAGCGGATGTGGATCTTCCCGTCATCCGGCATCGAACGGGCGCAAGCCGTCAGGAGGGCGAGGAGCACAGGCGCAAGCCGCCTCAGCATGGGGCATCTTACATTAGTCTGAGGCTCCACCAACGAAATGGCCAGCGGGAATTATCGTTGCGCCTGAGATCGTCGCTAGGAGGACATCGACATGCGCGAGGAGATCCTTCGGTTCGGGCCTTGGGCTGTACCATTCCTGGTCCTCCTTTCCGGCTTGGCGATGGAGAACCGAGTCGCGTTCACCCGCGGCCATGTCGGCGCATCAAACCCGCCCGCGCAGGCCTCCGCGCCGCGATCCCGGTTCAGGAGCTTGCTCGACGAAGCCAGGGCTCGGGTGCCGGCGGTGACGGTGAAGGACCTCGCGGCGCGCCTGGCGCGCGGCGACCGGCCGGCGCACCTCATCGACGTGCGCGAGGAGTGGGAGTGGAAGGCCGGGCGTCTGCCCGGCGCGAAGCACCTGAGCAAGGGGGTCATCGAGCGGGACATCGAGAAACTCGTCATGGATCCCTCTGCGGAGATCGTCCTTTACTGCGAGAGCGGGGGGCGCTCGCTGCTGGCTGCGGAGAATCTGAGGAGGATGGGCTACGCGAACGTCTTCAGTCTCGAAGGCGGCTACCGCGCCTGGCTCGCCGCCGGCCGTCCATCCGGCTACCGGTCCTGATCGGAGTCCTGGTAGTAATCGGATGAAGTGGGGGCTCTTCGGCATCCCGCCGGCGGCGGGGAGCGAAGCGGACAGCCATTCCAGATGATCATCAGATGTTCCATGCCAGCAGGACCGACAGAAGGCCCATCCACGCCGCGACGAGCGTCAAGGTGTAGGCCCTGACGGCCTGGACCGCCGGGCCGTCGGGTTCCCGGGCCGGCCCCACTAGCGCCTCGTCGACGGGATCGTCAGGACCGGGATCCTGGAATGGCGCAGGACTCGCTGAGCCGTGGTGCCCAGGACCCAGTCTCCGAGGAGCGATTTGCGGTGGGCCGTCAGGACCACGAGGTCCTTGCCGCGGCTGGCGCGCAGGATCTCGCGCACCGGCTCGAACCGCCGCACCTCCGCCTGCGGCCTCGTATCGCGGCGAACCTCCGCCGGAAGCTCCGCCAAGCGCTTGCCGATGAGTTGGGCGGCCTTCGTCGCGGAGACGGGGTCCGCGGCGACGTGCAGGACGGTGAGCCGCGCCTTGTAGGCCCGCGCCACGAGGCCCGCCGCGAGCAGCGACTTGCGCGCGCAGTCGGCCTCGTTGACCGGGGCCAGCACGCGGCGCACGGCGCGCAGGGGCGCGGGCACGACCAGCACCGGGCAGGGGCAGTCGCGAACGACGGATTCGGCCACGGAGCCCATGAGCACCCGTGCGACGCCGGAACGGCGGTGCGTTCCCATCACGAGGAGGTCGAAGCCTCCCTCGCGCACGAGGCGGAGCAGGACGCGCTCGGGCTCTCCCCGCGCCGCATGCAGACGCTCATGCGGCCCGATGCCGCGCCGCAGAGCGTCCATCATGCGCTTCCTCAGGGCGGCCGATACCACCGGGGAATCATAGACGGCCAGGTCCGACGGCGGCGGGTTGTCGCAGTAGACCGCTTCCAGCGAGGCCCCGAAGCGCTCCGCGATCGAGCGGGCGGCCTTCCAGGCACGAAGGGAGGCAGCCGACATATCCACGGCCGCCAGGATCCGGCGCGGCGGAAATCTCTGCATGGCTCCTCCAAGGGCGATGCCCTCTCTCTAATATCCGAGCAACGCTCCTGCCGACAGGACGTGGAAGACTTCTAGCCGGCCAACGCGGCCGCCCGGACCGTCCCGGTCGAGGGCGTCGGGAGGGGCGGCGGCGTCGGCGGGAAGTCCTCATGGCCCTGAAGCCGCCGATCCGAGAGGTAGACGGTCATCCCTCCGAGGAAGATCAGCGCGGCGGCCCAGCCGATGGGCCCTCCAGCGGCGAAGAAGACGGCATAGCTCATCAGACCCACGCCCATCCCTCCCGCGACCGCGCCCGCGGTCCGAGCGGTCTTCAGAACGGGGACCTCGGAAGGGTCGGGGCCCACCCGCGGGGCCGTCACGGTGATCGGCCCCACCCCTTCGGCGGTCATCGTAGAGGGCGCGACGACGGGGGCCGCCTGCGCCGCGAGCGCCAGAGAGAGCAGCAAGGCTACCCCTCGAGAGGGTTCACCGAGGCGGAGGAGCGTTGAAAGGCTGTCCACCGCTAAGCGAGCGTGACGCGCTTGTCCAGGTAGACGTCCTGGATCGAGTTGAGTATCTGGACCCCATCCTTCATCGGGCGCTGGAAGGCCTTGCGCCCGGAGATGAGACCCATGCCCCCCGCGCGCTTGTTGATGACGGCGGTCTTCACGGCCTCGGCCATATCGGTCGCCCCGGAGGAAGCCCCGCCCGAGTTGATCAGCCCGGCGCGGCCCATGTAGCAGTTGGCCACCTGGTAGCGGGTCAGGTCGATCGGGTTGTCACTCGTCAGCTTCTCGTAGACGAGCTTGCTCGTCTTGCCGAAGCCCTTGATCGCGTTGTAGCCGCCGTTGTTCTCGGGGAGCTTCTGCTTGATGATGTCGGCCTGGATCGTCACGCCCAGGTGGTTGGCCTGGCCGGTCAGGTCGGCGGAGACGTGGTAGTCCTTCTCGGGCGTCTTGAACGCGTTGTTGCGCACGTAGCACCAGAGGATGGTCGCCATGCCCAGCTCATGGGCGTGCGCGAAGGCCTGACTGACCTCCCAGATCTGGCGCCGGGACTCCGCTGAGCCGAAGTACACCGTCGCACCCACCGCGACCGCGCCCATCTCGAAGGCCTGCTTCATGCTCGCGTACAAGGTCTGGTCGAAGGTGTTCGGGTAGCTGAGCAGCTCGCTGTGGTTGAACTTGAGGATGAACGGGATCTTGTGCGCGTACTTCCGCGAGACCGCGCCGAGCACTCCGAGCGTGGACGCCACGCCGTTGGCACCGCCCTCGATGGCGAGCTTGACGATGTTCTCCGGGTCGAAGTAGATGGGGTTGGGCGCGAACGAGGCCCCGGCCGAATGCTCGATGCCCTGGTCGACGGGAAGGATGGAGACGTAGCCCGTGCCGCGCAGGCGGCCGTGGTCGTAGAGGGATTGGAGGCTCTTGAGCACCGGCGTCGGCCGGTCGGAAAGCGCGAAGCTGCGGTCCACCGAGTCCGGCCCCGGAGCGTGTATCATCTCCTTGGGGATGGCGGCGCATTTGTGCTCGAGGAGGGCTTTTCCTTCCGCGCCGAGGAGCCCTTCGATGTCGATGCTCATGGTCGATCTCCTTTTATGAACGGGACGAGGTGATCGCCAATTATATTAATTATAAAGAAGCGAAGCAGGGCGGTCGTTTAGGCCGCCCTGCCCTCACTTCTATTCGGAGTGCCTACTCTTGCCTCGTGTTATCACGGGCCATCGGCATCTCCGGCGCGTCTTTACGCGGCCCCTCCAGGAGGGGCTCTTTTGCGGGGCGGCTGTTGCCATCCCCGCCTGAGCCTCAGATTGTCGCAACGATATTTCTTACATAATAAGACGGTAATATTTAGAAGTACTGAAAAGTGTCAAATATCGTAAAATCCCCCTGTGGTCGACAAAACGAGGATAGCTCCGCTGGATGAGTTGCGACGGGTCAAACAAGAGCTCGCCGCAATGCGAGAGCGCTATTTCGACCTCTACGACCTCGCGCCGGCGGGCATCTTCACCCTTGACGATAAAGGAGTCTTCCTCGAAGCCAATCTCACCATCGCCACCATGCTCGGCGTGGAGAGAGACCATCTGATCAAACGTCCGATGGGCGACTTCGTCCAGCCGGAGGACCGGGCCCACTTCCACCAGTTCTGCGCCAAGTTCCAGACCAAGGAAGCCCCGCCCTCGTTCGAACTGCGCATGACGGACCCTCATGGAGCCTCCTTCTGGGCGCGGCTGGAGATGAGGATGGGGCATGGCGCCGAAGGCGCGCAGCTCTGCCGGGGCGTGATGAGCGACATCACCGAAGGCAAACGCGCGCAGGACCATCTGCTCCGGCTCCAGACCGCCATCGACCACGCCCATGACGGGATCGCCATCGCGGACATGAAAGGCCGGCTCGAGTTCATGAACCTGGCCTGGGCGGAGATGCACGGCTATCAGAAAAAAGAGCTCCTCGGAAAGCCGCTGACCATCGGCCACACGAAGGAACAGCTCGAGAAGGACGTCATCCCGTTCAACAAGAAAGTCCTCGCCCTCGGCTCATGGGCGGGAGAGGTCGGGCACGTCCGCAGGAACGGGACTACCTTCCCCACCTGGATGTCCACCGTCCTTTTGCATGACGCCGACGACAAGGTCATGGGCTTCATCGGGATGGCCACCGACATCACCGCGCGTCGCCAGGCGGAGGAGGCTCTTGCCCGGCTCGCGAGCGAAAGGGAAGCCATCCTGAAGGCGATCCCGGACATCTTCTACCGCCTGGACAAGGAGATGAACCTGCTGGATTGGAACCAGACCTTCGAACGCGTCTCGGGCTATCCGCCGCAGGAACTCAAGGGGATGCACGCCCTTCGCTTCTTCAAGACAGACAAGCAGGTCGTCATCGAGGGCATCCAGGAGGCCGTTGAGAAAGGCCAGGCCTACCGCGAAGGGCGGTTCTTGACCTGCTCCGGAGAGGAGCTCCCCTATTTCTGGAGCGCGGCAGCGCTGCGCGCGGCAGACGGCAGCCTCCAGGGGCTCGTCGGCATCGGCCGAAGCTTGGCCGGCAGATGAGCGTCGCCTCTCTGGGCTAGCAGTTCCTTCGGCTCGTCGTCACCCGGACTTCCTGGAAGCGCTCGGCCGGCCTGGTTATCGCATACCAGGCCAGATTGTTGCTACTTACACATATTACAAGCTGGCGCATACATCGCAGCAGCAAGGAGTTCCCATATGAAATCAATCGTCAAGAACGCGCTCAACAACCTCAAAGGCGGCACGGCCCTCCAGGCGCGCCCCGCGGTGGATTTTCCCGGCCAGGATGAAACGATCGTTTCGCCGCAATACACCGTCCGGGTCTCGGCCCCGGAGGCCGCCGACCGCATCGACGTCTCCATCGACCAAGGGTCCTGGCTGGCCTGCCGCAAGGCCGAAGGCTACTGGTGGTACGACTGGTCGGGCTATGACGACGGCGAGCACGAGCTCATCGCGCGGACTCCGGGCAAGAACGGCCGCTGGCTGATGTCGACACCGAACGAGTTCATGGTCAAGCGGACCCTCTGATCCGGACGTACCGCTCTCTGGCATAACGCCCTCCGAGGAGCTATACTCCGCTCGATGGCGTACTATGTCTATGACGGCAAGGCCGCGGTCGGCCCCTTCGAGCCCGCGGACCTGGTCAAGAGGCCCGGCTTCGACGCGGGGACCTTGGTGTTCCCGGTCGGCGCGAGCACGGCCGACGCCTGGAAGCCGGCGTCGGCGTTCCCTGACCTCGCTTCCGCGCTGAAGCCGTCCGCGGCGCCCGCGCCGACGCCGCGTGCCGAGATCACCCTGACCCTGCCGCCGCAGAAGCCGCGAGAGCCCGAACCTCCCCCGGCGCCCGCCGAGCCCGAGCCCCTGCCGACGCCCACCGCCGAGGCCCCGCCCGAATTCGCCTCGCCGGCGGACAAGCTCATGATGGTCGTCGATGACGACGACGGAGTGCGCAGCCTCATCGAGATGAGCGCGACGATGCAGGGCTTCCAGGTGGTCACCGCGGTCAACGGGCACGACGCGACCGCGAAGCTGGCGGAGCGCCCCGCGGACCTGATCGTGACCGACCTGATGATGCCGGGCCAGGGCGGCTACGAATTCCTCCGCGCGCTCCAAGCGGCGGGCGGTCCGCGCGTCCCGGTCTTCGTCGTGACCGGGAGCACCCTCGACGAATCGACCGTGAAGATGATCCGGCAGGAGGCCAACGTCGTCGAATTCTTCGCCAAGCCGCTGCGCATCCCCGCCCTCGTCGCGGCCCTGCACAAGCACCTGAAGACCGCCCCACGCTGAAGTCCCACCGCCGGTAGGCCATTGGACCCTGGGAAGGGATATCAGGCGAGGCTATCCTGAGGGTGCTATGAACGTCTCGCTCGCCCTCTCGGCCCTCTTCACCCTCGCCGGCGCCGCATCGGCGGCCGTCCATCCGGTCGTCCTCGCGCCGAGGCGCGTACTGGCGCCATCGGCCCCCGCCGTCTTGAGCCTGGCCTGCGTCGCGAGCCCTGCAGCGATGGTCCCGACGTCGGCTCCATCCCTCATCGTCGCGCCCGCCGCCGCCGGCGTCCCCGTGCCGCAGCCCGCGGCACCGGCCGCGCAGGCCGCCGCTTCGCCGGCGGCCGAATCAAGCGCCGCGGCCGAGAAGCCGCTCAAGGCCGGCAGCCCGCTCTGGGAGAGCCTCCTGATGCAGGCGCGTCAGACCACGTCGGCGGCGACGCGCCGTATCCTGGCCATGCGCGGAGCGGTCAAGGTCCGCGCCGAGCTGGCCACCTCGGATACCAAGACCATCACGGAGTACACCGGGACTCCCAACCGCGTCGAGAAGCTCGAGGCGCCCGGCCGCGTCTTCCGGCACTGGGTGCTCAATAAGGATGCCTTCGCGGCTATTCTGGAACAGGGAGCCCTGCGCGCCGGGCCCGTCTCCTACGTCGAGTTCACCGGCGGCAGGCATGCCTACATCAAGGACATCTACGTCGACATCCAGGGAGCGTTCTTCACCACTCCGGAGCATTCGGCCGCCGAGCCTCGGGTCATGAACCAGGAGGCGTCGTACTACGTCGACTTCCGCCTGCAGGAGGGCGTGAGCGCTCTGCGCCTCGACGGCGACGACGTGCTGGTCATCCCGGCGTCTCCCGGAACCTACCTCCCGATCGAGATCGTGGGCAGCTCCGCCTTATAACTCTGAGCCCGCGACCGCCCCTCGTTTGCACGCGGCCCTCTTGCTACTCTATTCATGACGGATCAATCTCAACGCAACGGAGCCCACGATGGCGAACCTGAACAAAGTCATGCTGATCGGACGTCTCACCCGCGACCCGGAGATCAAAGTCTTCGGCAACGGGGGCAAGGTCGCCAACATCGGGTTCGCCGTCAACAATAGAAAGAAGAACGCGCAGACCGGGACGTGGGACGACGTCCCCGTCTGGCTCGACCTCAAGGCTTTCAGCAACGAGAAGGGCCGCAAGCTGGCGGACCTCGCCGAGCAGTACCTCAAGAAGGGGCAGCAGGTCTACGTCGAGGGGCACCTCGTCCTCGAGGAGTGGGCCGGGAAGGAGGACGGCAAGAAAGCCTCGAAGCTGGTCATCTATGTCGACAACTTCGAGTTCCTCGAGAAGCGCGAAGGCGGCATGGGCGGCGCCGCAAGCCGGCCCGCCGGCGCCGTATCGAAGCCCTCGGGCGACGACGCGATCGAAGAAGTCCCCTTCTAGCGGTCAGGCCGTTCCCGCCGTCCTCGATCGGGAGCCGACACGCGCGGCTCCTCGATGGATATCCTGTTCTTGCCGCTTTTCTTGGCCCGGTAGAGCATGCGGTCCGCGCGTTCGAGGAACTCGCGCGGACCCTCGCCTTCCCGCAGCTGAGCCACGCTCAGGCTCAAGGATATCTTCTCGCCCTCGATCTCCGGCAACGCGACCGGGGATTGGAAGGCTCTCCGGGCGACGATCAACGCCTCGTCGATATTGGTGTGCGGGCAGAGGATCAGGAACTCGTCGCCGCCGAAGCGGAAACAGAGATCGACGTGCTCGCGCACGGCGCCGAGCAGTTCCTGCGCGAAGCGGCGGAGGAGCTGATCGCCCATGGCGTGTCCGTAGCGGTCGTTGAAGGACTTGAAGTCGTCCATGTCGATGAAGATCATCGACAAGGGCGAATGGACGCGTTGAGCCAACGCGATCTGGCGGTCCAGCTCGGCGCGCAGATGGCGGGAATTGAAGAAGCCCGTCAGCTTGTCGGTGATCGACGATTCCTGGAGCGCGCGCCGCTGAGCCTGGATGACGATGACCATGGCCAGGGTGAGCAGGCTCACCAGGGTGTCGAGGGCGAGCCGGCCCCAGCCGCCCTCCAGCCATCGATCTCGCGCCCATTCCGCCAACAATGGCGTCAGCGTGAGCAGGTAAGGCCAGTTCGATCTGAGCTCTTCCCAGCGCGAAGCTTCGGGGATCATGGCGCCTCCCGCCCTCAGATGGACGCACCACTGATGCCAGCGCTTTTTTTCCAGGAAAGCCCGTTCCGCCAACGCCCGGGCTAGATACCGGTCCAAAGACCCGTGGGCCGTCTGGGTCCAGGGGCACTTGAATGCGCTGAAAGCCCCTTCCATCCTATATAGGAATGGAGTCTATCCCGAGGCGCTCCGCAAAGAGATCCCTCATCGTCGCCCTCATGGTCGCGGCGGGCGTTTCGCTCCCCGGCGGTGTTTTCGCCCAGCCGGTCGTCCGGGGCGGCGCAGTCGCGATCTCCGCCTCCAGGGCCACGGCGGCCGCGTCCGTCTCCGGTGCGGGGGCGTCCGTCATCTCGCTGCCGAGCCTCGTCTTCGGCGTCGCTCCCTGCGCAGGCTCGATCGTCGCCGCTCCGGTTCCGGAGGCGGTTGCGTCCATCATGCCGGCGGCGGCGATCTCCGCGGCGCCGGGCGGGCGAGCAGCCGCCGCAGCCGTCCCGCAGGGGCGTGCCGATGACATCTCCTCTCTGCCCCAGGGCGGCCTGTGGGATGGGAGAGGGCGTCCGGCGCCGGACGCGGGGGTGGCGATAACGGTCCAGGGCTATTATGAGTCTCCCGCCGATTACGAGACCGCCGGAAGACTCGTGGGAAAATTCGTTCGCCGGATCAGGAAGCATACGGGTTTCGATCTCTCGGACGGACTGACGGTGACCTTGAACCGGGGGGATCGGTTCGAATACGGCGCGGACGGCGGCGTGGAGTTCGCGATCCGCAAGGAGGGCTATCGAGGCCGCTCCGATCTGATCTTCGGGATCTATCACGAGCTGGGGCACTGGCTCTCCGCGTGCAATCGTCGTTCGGCCGACGGAAGGACTCATCACCAGCGCCTGCTCGACCAGAAGGAGGCGATCAGCGCCCTCCGCAAGGAAGGGGCGCGGCTCATCGCGGGCGGGATGGATCGGGAGACGTCGAGGCGGCTCAAGCCCATCAACGAGAAGATCGCCGGATTGAACGCGGACTTGAGAATGATCGTCCGTGCGGGAGGCGTCGCCTATGAGGAGTTGTTCGCCGATCTGGCCGCGGTCGTGGCGCTCGGCGTGGCGGAGCCTCTCGCGACGTACTTCAGCAAGAGGAAGGCCGTGGACGGGACGCCTGACGAGGCCTTTTTGAGATACAGCCTCCAGCGGGATTTCCGCAGCGAGAGCGACGATCTTTACCATGTCGGCAGGTACGTCGGGGACGACGTCCATCTGTATTTCAATCCCGTCCGGCAGCATCTGTTCAAGCATTATCTCAGCAATGAGAAATACAGGGACAGGAAGTTCGAGGTGCTCGAAAAAACGTTCCGAGCCATCCAAACGGCCCGGCATCGAAGAGTTTCCAGCGATTTCCATGAAGACAACAAGGCGTTGATACGGGAGATCGATCTCCTCTTCGGGGAGGACTTCGGCGCGAGGAACATCGACGGCATCCGATTGATCCCGGCCAGTAAGCTGATGGAACGGGCCGTCGCGAACCGCGAATCCGCGGGCCTGCAGCCGCCTGCTCTCGAATGATCGGGGCTCTCTAAGCGTTCAAAAGGCCGCCCGAGATTATTGCCTTCGGCCATGAGAATAGCGCTCGCTCTCGCCACGCTCAACGTTCCCGGGCGGTGGCGGTGCATTCCTCGGGGATCCTCGAGGCGATGCGCACGGTCTACGGGATGGGCGGCCTCGTCGACGAGTTGACCGGCAAGTCGCGCTGACGCGCGAGCGGGATGTCCAGCCGGATGCGGTCGTATCTGAACCCACCGAAAGGCGGTTTGTGTATTTTCCAGAGACCAGCCGCGGTCGGGTTCAGAGCGCGATCGAGCGCCACTGGCGCAGCACGATGGCGGCCAGGCCCAGCAGGGCGGCGGCCAGGGCGGCGCGCAAAGCCCAGGGGTGCTCCTCGTTCCAGGGACGGCTTGGTGCACGGTAGGCGGAGTCTTCCCGGCGCTCGCCAAGCTTCGACTCGGCGGCGGCGGACTTGTCGAGGTAGGCGGAGAGCGCGGCGAGGTCGTAGCGGGGAGCGGCGGCCGCGGGGTTGCCGTAGCGCAGGACGTAGGCGTCGGGCTTGGGGTCCTTGAGGCACAGGCGGCGGACGTAGCCGAAGGCGGTGATGGACTTGACGGCGAGGGGACGGTCGTCGTAGTGGAAGACCTCGACGCGGAGCCTGCGGGCACGGACCTCCGGGAAGGAGGCGACAAGGTTGCTGCCGGAGAAGCGGCCGGAGGCATAGCGGTAGATGACGCTCTCGCCGACGGAGCGCCAGGTCCCGTCGGGACCCGGGACGGAGACGACGACGCGGCGCTTGAATTCCGGGGTGGAGACGGAGAAGGCGACGCGGTGTACGGGGGTCTTGTCGTAGCCGAAGTCGAGGTCCCGTATCTCGCTGGTGGCAGAGGAGGACTTCGCGGTGGTGAACGTCGTCATGAGCTCCATGCCCGGGCGATGGGCGTGGCGACGGACCCAGGCGCCGTCGACCTTCATGGGGGCGCCGTCCTTCTCGCGCAGCGTCACACGCAATCGGCGGAAGTCGGACTCGGGGTAATAGAGCTCGCTGTAGCGCAGATGGAAATCCTGGGAGAAGTCGAGGATGTTGATGCCATCCTTCAAGACCGCCCAGCCGCCATCGGGGTGCGCGGCCTCGAGCGTGACGGCGGCGCGGTAGTTGCGGTTCTCGGGCGAGATATCCAGGAAGAGATAGCTGTGGGGCGCAGGGTGCTCGCCCAAGTCGAGCTCGAAGCGGGTCGCGCCGTCGGGCAGGCGCACGAGGTTCAGGATGCGTGCCGGAACGCGGGCGTCCTCGATCCGGGAGACGTCCGCCTCGAGGGCGTAAGGGATCTCCTCGCCCCCAGGTCCGAAGACGCGCAGATCGGAGAGGTCCTCCTTGGCGCCGTCGTAGACAGGGCCGTCGAGGGCGACGACGGTTTGGGCGCCGCCGGTCACGGGGAAGTCTTGGCGCCAGCGCCAGGCGGAGAGGTCGGCGGCGGCCGCCGCGGCTGCAAGAAGAAGGCTAAGCGAGCTTGCGAGCATTCTGGTAGTAGTAGGAGACGGCGAGGGTGAGAGCGCCCAGGCCCATGAAGGAGAGGATCCGCCAGACGGCCTCCAGGAACGAGAGGTCGATCAGGAAGACCTTGGCCACGGTCAGCAGCAGGATGAGCAAGGCGAGGAGGCGGATGGGGCGGCGCTGTTGCCAGGCGCCGTAGGCGAACCATGCGAAGCCGTACAGCCCCCACACGGCGGAGAGCGAGAAGGACTTGGCGATGCGCAGGTTCTTCTGGCCGACATAGTCGGCGCCGAACCAGGCGAGCTTGGATTCGGCGGAGAGGTTCTGCCAGAAGTCGCGGCCTTCGAGCGAAAGGAAGAGCAGCCCCAGGAGCACTCCTGCCACCCCGAAGAAGGTTCGGAAGTCTTTTTCCTGCGGGTGGGGATCGTTGAGCGACCGGTAGCCGCTCACGCAGACCGTGATGGCGCCCAGCACGAAGGCATAGGCCAGGCCGCGCTGGTTGAAGAGGAAATGCTGGGAGGAGTGGGCCGAGTCTACGACCATGACGCGGACGATGGCGGTCAGCAGCACGCCTGCGCCCATGAAGCGGGACTCGCGGTGGTCGAGCTTGAAGCCGGCGGCGAAGAGCATGGCGGCCTCGACCGCCCACCCCACGGTGATCCACTCCAGGTCGAACTGGATGGGAATGGCCAGGGTCAGGAACACCACCGCCAGACCGAGATGGGAGAGGATGAGATTGCGTTCCCTGGGCTCGCACCGGCCCACGGCGGCGGCGAGTGCGGCGTAGACCCCGCCCACGGCCAGGCTCAGACCGCCGAGCCAGGCGTGATGGTCGGCACGCAGCAGCTGATAGACCGTCCAGAAGAAGGTCGCCGCGTTGAGCGCGGCTAGGCCGACGTCCTCCTGGCGGGAGGGCACGCGAGCGTGGAAATAATGGGCGACCGAAGCGGCCATGAACAACAGCCAGTACGACGTCGCGTAATAGAGCATCCAGCCCAGGTGCTCGGAACTGTAAAGGGACGTCGAGACGTAGCCCTGAACGTAGAGCTGGGTCAAAGCAAGCGCACCCAAGCCGAGGGCGCGCCAGCCTTTGAAGTAGGCGACGCCCACCAGGCCGACGTTGAGGATGGAGAGATAGCCGAACAGGCCATGGACGTTCACGACCCCCGTCGAGAGCAGCTTGGGAGTCAGGAAGCCGCCGAGCAGGCCCACCACCGCGATGGGAAGGGCGTCCTGGCGCACGGCCAGCGCGCAGGCGGCGGCGGTCACCAAGGCCATCGCCGCGAAGGCTTCGCTCTGGCCGATGAGGTGGTAGTAGCCGTAAGCGCCGTAGAGGGACAGATAGAGGATGGAGAGGCCGCCGCCGACCAAGGACTGTCCGTAGGCGCGCGGGCCCGTACGGCAGAGCCGGTCGCCGGTCGCGGTCATCACGATCCCGGAGAGCAACCCCAGGATGACACGGGCGGTCTCGTTGAGCCATCGGTGCTCGAAGGCGTATTTGAGGAAGAAGGCAACGCCAAGGACCAATGCCAGGATCCCGACCCGGTTGAACCACACGCCGGCCAAAGCTTCCCAGTCGATCGGGGCGCTGGGCGCGGGAGGCCGAAATTCGATCCGTGTGGGCGTGCCCGGACGGGCTGGGGCGGCGGGCTTATGGGATTCCAGCGCAGTCAAGCGCTCTTCAAGTCGCGCGAGACGCTGCTCGAGTGCCTCATCCATGCGGGAAGAATAGCAAAGAAAAAATACCGTCGGCCGGGCGCGGCCCGTCCGGCCCGCTCACGCGGGTCAGTCGCTCCGAAGTCCTGCCGCCCTTCCCACTTCTCGCCCCGCGAGGGCAACGACGCCTACGCGCTGATGGGGGCTCAGGCTTGTCCGGGGAAGGACACCAGGTTGTGCCGGACGGCGTAGACCACCAGCTCGGCGTTGTTGTGCAGGCGCATCTTGGCGAGCAGGCGGGAGCGGTTCGTGCTGATGGTCTTGGGGCTCAGCCCCAGCTCGCGGGCGATCTCGGTGATGGATTTCCCCCGCGCCAGCAGGCGGAAGACCTGGTATTCGCGGTCCGAGAGCGCGTCGTGAAGGCTGGCCTTCCTGCCGACGCTGAACTCGTCGGCCAGGCCCTCGGCCAGATGCGGGGTGATGAACTTGCGTCCGGAGGCCAGGAGGCGGATAGCGCCGGCGAGGCTGTCGGAGACGCGCTCCTTGGTGAGATAGCCGTCGGCGCCCAGCTTCAGCGCGCGCAATGCGTACTGGTCCTCGGAATGCATGGTCAGGACCAGCACGGGGAGCTTCGGCACGCGCGCCTTGAGCTCCTTGAGCGCCTCCAGGCCGCCGCGCCCGGGCATCGAGATGTCGAGCAGGGTCACGTCCCAGCGCCCGCGAGGCAGCTTCGCGATGAGCTCCTCGCCGGTGGACGCCTCCTCCACGACGCGGATGTCGGAGGTCTCCGACAGGATCTGACGGATCCCCCGGCGCACGACCTCGTGGTCGTCGACGACGCAGACTGTGATCATGACGTTCGCTCCTTGCCCTGGCCGTTTTCGCGGCTCTTGCCCGCCAGCGGGATGCGGACGCGGACGGTCGTCCCCTTCCCGGGCCGCCCCTTGACGGCCACGCTGCCGCCGAACGCGCCGGCCCGCTCGGACATCCCGATCAGGCCGTGCCCGTTGCCGGTCTTCTCCTCGCCCTCCTTGATGCCGCGGCCGCTGTCCCGGATCCTCACGAGGAGCTCGTCGCCCTCCTGCCGGACCGCGATGGTCACGCGCGAGGCTCCGGAATGCCGCGCCGCGTTGGTCAGGGCCTCCTGGACGATGCGGAACACGGCGGTCGCCCGCGGGGCGTCCACGGGGACTTCCTCCTTCGCCGAGAGGGTGCAGCGGATGCCAGTGCGCTGCTCGAAGTCCTTGCGCAGCCACTCCAAGGCCGCGGCCAGGCCCAGGTCGTCGAGGATCAGGGGGCGCAGCTTCGCGGTGATGCGCCGGACCTCCTGGATGGCGCGGTCGACCGCCTGGATCATCGACTCGATGTCGCCGCGGGAGCGGAACTTCTCGCCCAGACTGGCCTCCAGCTGCATCTTGAGGCCGATCAGGGTCTGGCCCAGCTCGTCGTGGATCTCGCGCGCGATCGACTTGCGCTCCTCCTCGCGCGCGGACTGCAGGCGCTGCGAGTAGTTCTGGAACATCGTCATCGACTCGACGGCCCGGGTCAGGGCCTTCTTGTGCTGGGTGATGTCGCGGATGACGGCCACGACCTCCTCCTTGTCGAACCGCACGGCGCTGAGCTCCAGCCACTGGGTGTTCGGCGCCTGGCCGGACATGAACTCCATGCGCTGGCGCTCGCCCGTCTTCAGGCACTGGTCGATGCAGGCCAACGCCCGCACGACGACGTCGGCGGCGAGGACGTCGGTGATATGGCTGGCGCGCACGCTCGATTCCAGCAGCGCGCCGTCGCGGCTCAGGCGCAGGATCGTGTCGGGCGAGGCGTCGAGGAGGGCGCGGAACTTCATATTGCTCCGGCGCAGTTCCGCCTCCATCGCATGGCGCACGGCGACGACCTCGATCGCGATCTCGAGCGCCCGCGCGTCGATGGGCTTGACCAAATAGCCGTACGGGGAGGCGGCCTTCGCGCGCTCCACCGTCCCCGCGTCCGAGTGGGCCGTCAGGAAGATGATGGGGATGCTCTTCGACTCATGGATGCGGCGGGCGGCCTCGATGCCGTCCATCTGGCCGCGCAGGTGGATGTCCATCAGGATGATGCCCGGAGAATGCTGGAGGGCGAGGGAGACGGCGTCGACTCCCGTCGCCGCGGTGCCCACGACGTCGTAGCCGAGCTTGCCGAGCATCCGGCTCAGGAACTCCATGAGGACCGCCTCATCCTCGACGACCAGGATCTTCAGCTTGGCCGGCGCATGCTGGCTCATGACAGCCCCAGCTCCGCGACCTTCGCCGACACCGACTCCTTCGTGAAGGGCTTCAGCACGTAGCCGTTGGCGCCGGAGGCGACGGCCGTCTGGACGTGCGGCAGCTCGTTGTCGGTGGTCACCATGATGATCGGGACCTTCTGCAGCCGCGCGTCCGCGCGCGCCGCCACGACGAACTCGAGGCCGTTCATCTCGGGCATATTCCAGTCGACGAAGATGGCCGCCAAGCCCTCCGCGCCCTGCGCGGCGGCCAGGCCCTCCTTGCCGTCCTTGGCCGCGGTGACCTCGTGGCCGAGCTCCTTCAGGGTCTTCTGGAGGATCATGCGCATGGTCGAGGAATCGTCGATCACCAGCATCTTCATATCAATTCTCCTTGGGGGTCATTGTACGATGCCTCCCAGCTTGAAGATCGGAACGAGGAAGGCCAGCGCGATGCCGCCGATCGTCACGCCCAGGAAGACGACGAAGACCGGCTCCAGCATCGCGAAGAAATCCTTGAGGGCGACGTCGATCTCCCCCTCGTAGAAGCCCGCCAGGAACGCCAGGGCCTCGGGCAGGCGCCCCGCCTTCTCCGCGCCCGCGATGATGCAGGGGACCATGTTGGGCATGAAATCGCAGTGCGTGAAGCCGATCGAGATCGGCATCCCCGCGGTGACCACGCGGCGCGTCTCGGCGATCATGCGCACGAAGATGACGTCGCCGGCGGTGGCCTCGGTCAGGTCGAGGGCCTTCACGACCGGGATGTCGGCGGAGAGGAGCTCGCCCAGAGTCCGGCAGACGCGGGCCAGCACGATGGAGGTGATCAGCGGCCCGACGATGGGCAGGCCGAGCAGGACCGTCTCCAGCATCAGGCCGTGGCGCGGGTCGCCCAGCCAGACCCGGGCCCGCCAGACGACGAGGGAGATCAGCGCGATGTAGGCGTACCAGTAGCCGCGGATGCTGCGCGACAGGAAGAGGAGGAAGACGGTCAGCGGCGGGAGCTCCGCGTCGAACTGCTCGAAGACCTCGGCGAAATTGGGCAGGACGAAGACGATCAGGCCGAGGACGACCACGAACGCGGTTCCCATCACGACCGCGGGATAGATCATCGCGGATTTGGCCCGCGAGCGGATCGAGGCCTTGAAGGCGAGGTGGGCGCTGATGCGCTCGAGCATGTGCGGCAGGGTGCCGCTGCGCTCCCCCGCCTCGAGCAGGCTGAGGAAGACCGTGTCGAAGACCTCCGGATGATGACCGAAGGCCGCCGTCAGGGAGTTGCCGGCCGTGACGGCGTCCGTGATGTCCTTCAGGATGGCCCCGAAGGCCGGGTTGGTCTGCTGGGTGGAAAGAATCTGCAGGGTCTCCACGATCGGCACGGCGGAGCGCACCATCAACTGCAGCTGGCTGTTGAAGGTGATGATCTCGGCGTCGGTCGGGGCGTGGCCTTTCACCTTCTTGGCGCGCATCATCGGCGCGTGCGGAGGGGCGGCAGCCGCCGGGACCCCGGGCGCCGCCGAGGCCTTCTCCGGGGCGACGATCCCGGAGAGGAGCATCTGCCCCTGTCCGCGCAGGACCTCCGTCAGCGAGGCGAGGTTGGGGGCGTTGAGGAAGCCCTCGGTCACGGCGCCCTTGCGGTCCATCGCGCGGTATTTGAAGCGGGGCATCAGCTCTCCGACGCCGTCACGCGGAGGACTTCCGCGAGCGTGGTCTTGCCTTCCTCGGCGAAGCGCAGCGCTTCCTGCTGGAGCGTACGCGCATGGGACTGCGCCGCGACCTTGCGCAGCTCGTCGACCGAGGCCTTGCTCAGGATGCAGTCGCGCACGCCGGGACCGATGGGGAGGACCTCGAAGATCGGGATGCGGCCGGAATACCCGGTGCCGAAACAGCGGTCGCAGCCGCCCGGCAGAGGGTAGGTCTTGGAGTTCAGGGAGGCGGCCAGAACGGAGGCCTCCGCCTCCGTGGGCGGGCCGCTCTTGCGGCAGTGCTCGCAGATCTGACGCATCAGGCGCTGGGCGATGACCAGACGGAGCGCTGCGGCCAGCAGGTGCGGCTCCACCTTCATGTTGATCAGGCGGTGGATCGTGCTGACCGCGTCGTTGGTGTGCAGCGTGCTCATGACCAGATGGCCCGTGATCGAGGCCTGCACAGCGATCTCGGCGGTCTCCAGGTCGCGGATCTCGCCGACGAGGATGACGTTCGGGTCCTGGCGCAGGATCGCGCGCAGGCCGATCGCGAAGGTCAGCCCGACCTTGGCGTTGGCCTCCACCTGGATCACGCGGTCCAGACGGTACTCGACCGGGTCCTCGAGGGTCACGATGTTGCGGTCGGGGATGTTGAGCTCCTGCAGGCAGCTGTAGAGCGTGCTGGTCTTGCCGCTGCCGGTCGGGCCGGTGACGAGGATCATGCCGTTGGGCTGCTGGATGGAGTGACGTATGATCTGGAGGCTCTCGGGGCGCAGGCCGAGCTCGTCCAGGGTCTTCAGGCGCTGGCTGATCAGGAGCCGCATCACGATCTTCTCGCCGTAGATGGTCGGCAGGGTCGAGACGCGGATGTCCATCGCGGAGCTGCGGCACTCGTGCTGGAAGCGCCCGTCCTGCGGCACGCGCGTCTCGGTGATGTCCAGACGCGCCAGGATCTTGATGCGCGCGATCAGGGTGGCTTCGACGGCCTTGTCGAAGACGTGGGCGTCGGTGAGGACGCCGTCGATGCGGTAGCGGACGCGCACTCGGTCCTTGGCCGACTCCAGGTGGATGTCGCTGGCCTTGCGCACGAATCCTTCCTCCAGCAGGGAGTCCACCGTCTCGATCGCGGTCTCATCGAGCGCCCCCTCCTTGATGACGCCGTCGGCAGGCGCCGCGATCTGGAGCTCCTCGATGGGGAGCTCCTTGGTGTTGCGCAGGGCCCCGTAGACGCGGTCGAAGGTGTCGAGAAGGTTGGTGTAGGTGGCCAGGACGGGCAGGACCTGGTTGCCGGTGGCGGCACGGACGGCCTCGATGGAAGCCTCGTCGAGAGGGTTGACCATCCCCAGGGTCAAGGTGCCCTCGCTCAGGATGATGGGGATGACGTGGCGCTCGCGGGCCATCTCCTCGGGGATGAGGCGCACCGCCTCCAGTTCGAGCACGCCCTCCAGGTTGCTGAAATAAGGGACGCCGAGATGGAAGGCGGCGGTCTGCAGGAACTTCTCCTCGGTGATGTGCCCCAGGCGCACGAGGATCTCGCAGAGGTCGCGCTGGTCGGGCTCGCACTGCCGCAGGGCCTCGTCGAGCTGGGCCTGCGTGAGGGCCCCGACCGAGGTGAGCATCTCCCCCAGCCCCTTGGCGGAAGCGGGAGCGTCAGCCGGAGTCATGACAGGTACCCCCTGAGAGCGGCGCAGGCCCGCTCGTATTCGGCGAGGATCTCGCCGTGCAGCGCGTCGGCCTGCTCGAGGCGACTCTCCGCCGCCTGCTCCTCGAGCGTCTTGCAGACGGCGGTCAAGCGCTTGGCCCCGACGGCGGCGCTGGCCCCCTTCAGCGTGTGGGCCGCGCGGCGGGTCGCGTCGGCCTGGCGGCCCTTGACGGCCTCGCCCAGCGACTTGACGAGCTGGGGCGCCTCCTCGGTCAGATAGGTCTTGATCGCCTCGCCCACGAAATCATCGCCGCCCAACTCGCGGAGGCTCTGGATGGCCGCCGGGTCGAGCACCTCGCCCGCGGCGAGCGGAGCGGCGAAGAGCACCTGCGCCGTGCTCGCCCCTGCGGCCACCGTGACCCCGCCCCCCTGCACCGTCAGCAGCCCGCCCTCGGCGCTGATGGCCACTGGCGTGGCGACAGCCGCGGCGGGGCTGAGCCCCACCAGCAGCGGCGGCATCGAGGCGCCGGCCTCGCCCTCGTACAGATAGACGCTCGACGGGCCGAAGCTGACGAGCCCCGGCGGGCCGAGGCTC
>Ga0208863_1001071_pt1 | contig 19505 bp, 18 predicted proteins | sample RifOxyD3_FD_184040 | JGI IMG/M metagenome (GOLD analysis project Ga0208863, IMG submission 184040) | Soil microbial communities from Rifle, Colorado - Rifle Oxygen_injection D3 (SPAdes) | ecosystem: Environmental > Terrestrial > Deep subsurface > Rock core/Sediment | place: Rifle, Colorado...
GGTACTGCCAGGGAAACTTGGTGGGAGAGTAGGTCGCTGCCGAATCCCTTTTATATATGAAAAAAGCTTCCCCGCAAAAGGGAAGCTTTTTTTTTGCCCTTCCTGCTTCGCTTACCTGTGTTTATGAACGCTATTAAACAAAACACTACCGGGTATCTGCTAATATTTTATCCAAACTTGTTTGCAGTGCCTCAATTTTTATTGGTTTGGCAATTGCACCTTTAAAGCCGAAATCCTCTGGTGTCTGCATTATTGGATGCGATGAATAACCGCTTGTCACCAAACCAAGGACTTGCGGGTCGATTTCCTTAATCTGTATGATTGTCTGTTCAGCGCCCATGCCACCAGGTATTGTCAGATCAAGAATAACAAGCTGATATGGTTTTCCGGCCTTATAGGCTTTTGAGTACTTGACAACTGCTTCCTGGCCGTTGGTCGTACAATCAGCTTGATATCCGAGCAGGGTGAGCATTTTTTCCATAACATCCAGCACCATTCTTTCATCGTCCATGATTAAAATTGTGCCTTTTGTTCTGGATTGTTGCAAAATAGTTTCTTGAGGTATGGCAGGCAGAGCTGGCCTCTTTGTTTCGAGAGCCGGCAGATAGAGGTAAACCGTGGTGCCAATATCCTGCACTGACTCTACGGTGATTGTGCCACCGTGTTTTTTGAGGATAGAAAAAGCGATAGTCAGTCCAAGACCCATCCCTTTCTGGTTGCCTCGTTGCTTGTTCGAAAAGTAGGGGTCAAATATTTTAGACATATTTTCCGGAGAAATGCCTTGACCGGAGTCAGTGATAGCAATAACGACATAATTTCCAGGTTTGAGAGGTGGCAGCTCGTCATGGTCTATATTTATATTACTGGCTGATATCTTTAAGGTGCCGCCGGCTGGCATGGCATCACGGGCATTGACGACAATGTTCTGGATTGCCTGAACGATTTGATACTCATCGACCTCATTTGCCCAAAGATTGCTCGAGAAATTTAATTCATAACTGATATTGGAGCCACTTAATGCCAGTTTGACCGCAGGAACGAGAAAGTTTTCCACCTCCATTTTTACTTTGTGAGTTGGACTTGACTGGGTCAGTGATAGTAGCTGGTTGGTAAGGTCACGAGCTCGCAAAGAGGCCTCTTCGGCATTGCTGAGCAGTTGCAAGTTCTTTTGATCAAGATTAGTTAGTATTTTTATGAGGGAAATATTGCCGAGAATCACCGTCAGCAGATTGTTGAAATCATGGGCGATGCCACCTGCAAGAACTCCAAGAGATTCAAGTTTTTGCGTTTTAAGGGTCTCCTGCGTTATTTTTTTGTGACGCTTGATATCCTTCATTTTTCGATCAGTGATATCAATGCCCATCTTTAGTATGAGACGGGTGCCATCGTTATCCGTATAGAACTTGTCATAGATCTGAAAAATCTTGTCTTCTTTGCTAAAATGATACTCCCAAATCCGTTCCTGGCCGGAGGCAAAAACTTCTGCGCTCTGGCACCCTGAGCAGGGGCTGTCATATCCCCAGATAGCTGTGTAGCATTTTTGGGGAGCACTCTTTTCGTTTTGTTGTTTTTGAAAGGTTTTGCTCGAAAAACGCAGGTTGAAATCCGAGTCGATAAGACAGACAAAGGCCGGTAATCCATTCAGTATTTCAATGAGTTGTATTTGCTTATAGAGGTTGTTGTCGGTCATTTTTATCCCCTCAACCGTTATCGATGGCTAGACGACGCAGTTTGGACTACCTGTCTTTACCCTAGGCAGTGTATGTTTGATATGTCAAATTTATTTTCGGTTTTCCTTGACTTTTTTAGTGAGGAATCACATCTTTTATTCCTGCCGGATAATTTTTATTGCTAAACGGCATTGTAGAACTTTCGATTATTACCAATCAAATACCAGGAGAATATGATATGCAAGAGTACAAGTTTGACAATCGACGGGGGTCTGTGGCCAGGACCGGCGTAGATGCCGCCACAACTTTTTTGGCCAAGGTCTTTTACTGGATGGCCATCGGTCTCGGTCTGACCGGAGTTACCGCCTTTGTTGTAGCTAATTCTGCCACGGCTCAGCAGATTATCTTCAGCAACAAGCTGGTCTATTACGGTCTCATCTTTGGCGAGCTGGGGTTGGTCCTTTATCTGTCAGCCAGGGTCGAGAGGATGTCGGCGTTGGCAGCCACAAGCCTGTTCGTCCTCTATTCCATGTTGAATGGTGCCACGCTTTCGGCAATTCTGCTGATCTACACTGCAACCTCAGTTGCTTCGACCTTTTTTATTGCAGCCGGGATGTTTGGAGCCATGGCGGTCTACGGCGTCGTGACCAAGAAGGATCTAACCGGTTTCGGTTCCTTCCTCTTCATGGGGCTTATCGGTATTGTCATCGCCTCTTTGGTCAATATATTCTTGAACAGCCCAATGATATCATGGATTGTATCGGCCATTGGGGTCCTTGTTTTTACCGGACTCACAGCCTATGATGTTCAGAAGATTTCTCAGATGGGCTCCGGATATCTCATGGGTGGCGATGAAGGCGTTATGCGAAAGGGGGCTATCATGGGCGCCCTTACCCTGTATCTTGACTTTATCAACCTCTTTTTGAGCCTGCTGCGGTTGATGGGTGACCGGCGCTAAATATCCAGCAATTACTTGTTAAATTTAGTTTGTCTGAATGGGGTTGACTCAATCGAGTTGACCCCATTCAGTTATGTGGGGATATGCAAAGTCAGATCAGTGGTTTGTTCCGTCTTTTTGGGCAGAGCGGTCAACAAGATTGATGGGGTCCTGATGGATGATGATGTCTGCCTGCGGGAAGTGCGTCTGGATTTGGCGTTCCACGCTTTTAGCAATCGCATGTGCTTCTATCAAGGGCATTTGATCATCAAGTTCGAGATGGAGCTGAATCATATGGATGCGGCCTGATTTACGGGTGCGCAGGTCGTGAACGCCAAGCACGCTTGCTTGTTTGGTAGCTATCCGGCAGATAATCTCTCGCATTTCGTCCGGGAGTTCATGATCCATGAGGAGATGGATGGATTCGATACCGATCTCCCAGGCACTGTAAGATATATATAGAGCGATAGCCAGGGCAAGGAGTGGATCCATGATGAGGATGCCGAAGTTGGCAAAGAAAAGGGCCATGATGGTTGCCAGATTGGTGAGCAGATCAGAAGCGTAGTGGAGAGAGTCGGCCCGGATAGCGCTGGAGTCGGTGATCTTGACAACGTAGCGCTGATAACTGAGAAGCAGCATGGTTATGACAATGGCAAAAGTCATTACGCCAAGCCCAACCCCGATACAGGTCAAGGGGGTTGGCTTGGCCAGTCGTCCCACGGCATTGATCAGCAAGAAGACGGCCGAACCGGCGATGAAGAGAGCCTGGCCAAGACCTGCCAGGGCCTCGGCCTTGCCGTGCCCGAACTTGTGGTCGTCATCTGCTGATTTCAGGGAGTAGCGGACGGCCAGCATGTTGAGGATCGAGGCGGTGGCATCCATGCAGGAGTCCACCAGTGAGGCCAGCACCGTGAGCGAACCGCTCAGCCACCAGGCGCCTGCCTTTATGGCAATGAGAAGAGTCGCGGTAGCCACGGAAAAATAAGTTGCCCTTTTCATCAGAGTGGCATGCAATGAACTGTCAGGCACTGTTATTTTGCTCATATTTAGATGCTGTGATGTCCTGCTGATTGGTTGTTTTTTTTAGGGGTTGTTATTGGTTGGTCCCGATAAACCGGACTTGTCTCAGCACCGTCTAGCGGGGTAAAAACGCGCAGAATATTATCCCAAAGGTGCAAAAAAAATGAATGATGCGGGTATCGTGACTATTTCCGGCAGGGTTGTCAAGTTATAATAATCCCCGCTCGGAGCCGAGCTGTTTTTGAATCAGTCTTCCCAGGTGTCAGACTGGTTTCTTTTGAACTGCTTGTTTTGCTTTGGCAAAATGGTAATATGTTATTATGTGTCAGTAAGCGAGCAATGGGTTTTGTAAATCTTAGCAAAAGAGGTCGGAGTGCAAGGCAAACCGGGCAGAAAGAGATGGTATGAGGCTTATGTTCCTTTTGTGGTGCGGAGCGTGGAATCACAGATTGCCTGGTTGATCGCCGCCTTTCATAAGGGAGTATTGAGCCCTCAGGAAATTACTCCATATATCCGGTTGTTGCTAACCGAAGACTCACCAGGAAAGCAGGATGAACTGGTTGAACTTTTCAGGCAACTTGATGAGGATATTCTGGCTAAAATTTTGCTGGCAGCAGATATTCATGAGTGCCCGAAACTCCTCTCTCTGATTTCGCAGCCAACGGTTCTGCATGCCTTGATTGCCCTTGGTAAGTGCCCGGCGCCATACGAAAAATCACCGCAACATATTGTTCATAAGGTGTTTAATGCTATTTATGACTGTTCGGAGGGCTTGCTCAAAGATGCTGTTACCGCACTGCGTCAACAAGGGGAGGTGCCAACTCATTTTGAAGCTGATTATGAGAGGTTCCGAGAAATTATCGAAGATCAGAAGCTCTTGAGTTCGCTGTTCCCAAAGGCAAAGATCGAGAGGGGGCGCTGAGTCTGATTTGATTCATGAGGTAAAAAAAGGCCCCTGGTCTGTATTAATGCAGACCAGGGGCCTTGATGAATATCTTAAAATTTACGTTATGATTTCTTACCTGCCATGGCCCGTTTGGAGGCCTTGAGAGGATTGACCTTTGTCGTAGTGGTGATGACCTCTACCTTTGCATGCGTTGCAAAGTTGCAAAGACCAAGTCGCCATTTTGACTGGGGAATGGCAAAAGTGGAACAGAATTTGTTAGTGTCTGTTTCGACGATCCGTTCACATCCTTCACATTTATCAATGATTGGCTTGAAAAAGCCGCTGGCCTGCAAAGAGGCGGTATTGTCATTTAGTGTTGTTTTGGTCGTGGCATTAGCCATATCAAACCTCCTTAAGGTGTATATACTGGAGTGGTCTCAAAGGGTTGCTGAGATCAGTCCATCCAAGATGTTAAGTGATTGTGCAGCGCATTCTTGCTTGAAAAGCCAAGGAAACAAAACTATATAATAGATGGATGTCATTTTTACAATATAAAAAACAAAATTTAAGTTTTGTGACTAGGCATATTTTTTAGGGTGTATTTTTTGTTTTTTGTAATGATTAGAAATGATACTTTTGTAATATCGGCCTCTTGTGTTAATTAAGATCTTGATATATAACTATAAAAAATCTTTCAACCCCGGCAACATAAAGGAGTGATGGAATGCCTGTTTATATCTGGAAAGGAATAAACTCATACGGTGAGAAGCGGCATGGCAAATTCGAAGCCCCTAATGAAAACGCCGTGGTGTCGCATCTCAAGAAAATGCGGATCACGCCTTCCGGCATCAAAGAGGCCCCAAAGGATATTTTTGCCAACCTGGAGTTCATGAAACCGAAGGTGTCGCCTCGTGACGTAGTAATTTTTACCCGCCAGTTATCTACTATGATCGATGCTGGTCTGCCATTGGTGCAGAGTCTGGATATCCTGGCAAACCAGCAGGAGAATCCGACCTTCAAGAAAGTCCTTCGGCAGGTCAGAATGGATGTGGAAACCGGCACTACCTTTGCGGATGCGATGAAGAAGCATCCGCAGGTTTTTGATAATTTGTACTGCAATATGGTTGAAGCTGGTGAAGTTGGCGGTATTCTCGATACCATTTTAAGCCGGCTTGCTGTTTTCATGGAAAAGGCCATGACCCTTAAGAAGAAGGTGAAGGGGGCTTTGACCTATCCGGCCATCTGTCTTTGTATAGCTGTCGTTATTCTGGGCGTTATTCTTATCTTCGTTGTCCCGGTTTTTGAAAAGATGTTTGCTGAGTTTGGCGCAACCTTGCCTCTGCCTACCCAGATAGTTGTCAAGTTGAGCAAGATCGTGACCTCGAATTTTATTTATATGGTGATTTTTGTTGGTCTTATGGTCTTTGCCTTCAAGAAGGTAAATTCCACAGATAAGGGCAAGATTGAGATTGACAGGCTTATGTTGAAACTGCCTGTTTTCGGGCCGCTTATTCAGAAGGTGGCCGTGGCTAAATTTACCCGGACCCTGGGCACCATGCTGCAAAGCGGTGTGCCGATTCTTGAATCATTAAGCGTGGTGGGACGGACCTCCGGTAACAAGGTTATCGAGATTGCGGTATTCCGGGTGGCTGAGAGCATCAGTGAGGGCAGGCCGATAGCCGAACCACTTGATGAAACAGGCGTTTTCCCGAGCATGGTTGTGCAGATGATCAGCGTTGGCGAGGCCACCGGTGCTCTGGATGCGATGCTTGAAAAAATCGCTGATTTCTATGATGAAGAGGTTGATCAGGCGGTGGATAACCTGACTGCGATGATTGAACCGTTTATGATGGTTTTTCTGGGCGGGGCGGTCGGTGGGATAGTTGTGGCCATCTACCTGCCGATCTTTAAAATGGGGGATGTTGTCAAGTAAAGATAACTATAAATCGTAAGCCAGCCTATTTACAGGATAGGTTAACATATTGACATTTATGGAGGATCTTGCATGGGTGAAATAATTGGGGTGATTGGCAGGGAAATTCTTGATTCGCGAGGTAATCCGACTGTGGAGGTGGAGGTCCACCTGGACAGTGGAGTCTCGGGGCGGGCCATGGTGCCCTCCGGCGCTTCAACTGGAACCCGCGAAGCTTTAGAACTCAGGGACAAGTCTAAGAAGCGGTACGGCGGTAAAGGGGTTGCCAAGGCAGTGGCTAACGTCAATGAGATAATCGGTCCGACCATAATCGGTCTTGAATCGACTCAGCAGGTGATTATTGATCAGACCATGCTGCTGCTGGATGGCACGGATAACAAGCGAAAACTGGGGGCTAACGCTCTCCTGGGTGTGTCTATGGCTGTGGCCCGCGCCTCGGCTCATGATCTCGGTCTGCCACTCTACTCCTATCTGGGCGGGGTTAATGCCAAGGTTCTGCCGGTGCCTATGATGAATGTCTTAAACGGCGGTGCCCACGCTGATAATAATGTCGATATCCAGGAGTTCATGATTATGCCGGCCGGCGCTCCCTCCTTTGCCGAAGCCTTACGCATGGGGGTTGAGACGTTTCATTGTCTGAAAGGTGTGTTAAAGAAGGCCGGGCATCTTACCTCGGTCGGAGATGAAGGTGGTTTTGCTCCGAATCTCCGTTCCAACGAAGAAGCAATGGAGTCGCTGCTGGAGGCTATTGTCAAGGCTGGTTTCAAGCCGGGAAAAGATCTCTTTATCGCTCTTGATGTAGCGGCCAGCGAGCTTTATAATGCTGAAAAGAAGTGTTATGTGCTTGCTGCCGAGAAGGTTTCTGAGAAATCGGCAGCGGATTTGATTGGTTTTTATGAGGAGTGGGTCAAAAAATATCCGCTTATCTCGATTGAGGATGGTCTTGCGGAGGGTGATTGGCAAGGATGGAAGCAACTTACTACCCGTCTTGGAAAGCGCATTCAACTTGTTGGTGATGATGTTTTCGTTACCAATACCAAGATTCTGGCCAAGGGCATTAAAGAGAAGGTCGCCAACTCCATTTTGATTAAATTAAATCAGATCGGCACGGTAACTGAAACCATTGATGCTGTAGAAATGGCGCATCGCGCCAAGTATAGCGCGGTCATTTCCCACCGTTCAGGTGAGACGGAAGATACCACCATTGCTGACTTAAGCGTTGCTCTGAATACAGGACAGATCAAGACTGGTGCGCCTTCGCGCACCGATCGGGTCGCCAAGTATAACCAACTGCTCCGCATCGAGGAGGAACTTGGCGCTGCTGCTCGTTTTGCCGGAAAGGCTGCTTTGGAATATATTTCTTGACAAATCCTAGTGATTTTGATTTGTTATGCCAGTAGTAATAAAAATAAGGAGGATTGAGGCATGACGTTGACGAAAGCCGACTTGGTTCAGAAGGTCTATCAGAATCATAATCTTACCAAAGCGCAGGCTACCGAGGCAGTAGAAGTCTTTCTGCGAATCGCCAAGGATTGCCTTGAAAACGGCGAGGACCTGTTGCTCAGCGGTTTTGGTAAGTTTAATGTTAAGAACAAGAACGCCAGGCGGGGCAGGAATCCTCAGACCGGAAAGGAGTTGATCCTTTCTGCTCGGCGGGTGGTGACTTTCAAGCCCTCTGGAATTTTGCGTGATAGGATCAACGGACAACAAATTTAGATGATTATGGACCGATGAGTTTTGGATTGGTCTGTGCCTTGATTCTAGATAGTTATTATAATTAACCGCGATCTCTGACGGGTCTGGTTTCCATTTTTTCAAGGAAACGGCCCGTCCGTTTTTTTGTGGAAAGATTTATAAAAGACCTGGATGACGCGAGAGATCCTATGCAAGCTAAAAGAACGAGTTTGGCTGCTCTTAGCCTTATGGTACAGGGGGAGTGTTCAGGCCCTGATGATCTAATCGTTGATGGCCTTGCTGACCCGGTTAACGCCACACAGTCAACCATTACCTTTGTCGCTAAGGCCGGTATGCTTGACCGGTTGGTTTTAAGTAAGGCCGCTGCCGCCATTGTCCCTAAGGATACAAAAGAGATTGCCCTGCCGGTTATTCGGGTGCAAGACCCGGTTTGGGCTGCTGCAGTAATTCATAATTATTTTCTTGCCCGGCCGTTCGTTGCTGCCGGGATTGATCCGCGCGCCTCTATTGGCAGGGATTGCCGGATCCCAGCCGAGGTTTCGATTGGTCCGCTGGTGGTTCTTGGTGAACGGGTGGTGCTGGGGAGCAGGGTAGCGCTTTATCCCGGCGTGGTATTGGATGATGATGTCGAGATTGGTGATGACTCGGTGTTGTATGCCAATGTCTCGGTGCGGGCACGGTGTCGGATCGGAGCTCGGGTGACTATCCATAATGGCGCCGTGATCGGCGCTGATGGCTTCGGCTATGCTACTGATCCAAAAGGCGTGCATGTCAAAAGGCCGCAGGTCGGCATCGTCCAGATCGACGATGATGTCGAGATCGGCGCCAATACCTGCATTGATCGAGCAACTTTTGGAAAAACCTGGATCAGGCGCGGGTGCAAGCTCGACAACCTTATTCAGATCGGTCATAATGTCGAGATCGGAGAAGGTTCTTTGCTGGCCGGTCAAAGTGGCGTTGCCGGCAGTTCAATATTGGGACGAGGTGTTTTCCTCGGTGGTCAGGTAGCGGTTAAGGATCATGTCTGTTTGGGTGATCGGGTAATGGTTGCCGGTCAATCCGGGGTTATCGGTGATGTTGAAAAGGGTCAGGTTATGTCCGGAACACCGGCCATTCCGCATAGACAGTGGCTGCGTTCCAGTGCTTTGTATACCAGATTGCCGGAGTTGGCCAAGGAAATTAAGGAGATGCAGAAGAAGATCGAAGAGCTGAGCCGCCGTCTTGCTGAACATGAAGTGGGCGAAGGCTTTGGTTGTGAGGATTAAGATAGTCAGGAGGATGGGGAATGCAGGCTTGCCAGCAACGATATGAAATTACCGAGATCCTTAAAGTATTGCCGCACCGTTATCCCTTTATCCTGGTGGACAGGATAGTCGAGGTGGAACTCGGCAAGCGGATTGTCGGCTTGAAAAACGTTACGATCAACGAGAACTTTTTTCAGGGCCATTTCCCCTCCGAACCGGTAATGCCGGGTGTTCTGATTCTGGAAGGCATGGCGCAGGTTGGGGCTATTCTCGCTTACTTGACCGAGGAGGAGAGTATAGGCGAAAAGCTTGTCTATTTTGCCGGCCTTGATGGTGTAAGGTTCCGCCAGAAGGTGGTGCCGGGTGATCAGCTGCGGTTCGAGGTTGCCATAGCCAAGAGGAAACTCAAGCTTTTCGTGCTTGACGCCAAGGCTTTTGTTGAACAAAAGCTGGTTGCTGAAGCTCAACTTATGGCCACTTTTTCGTAATGATTTTTATTGAGCAGCTATCTAATTAGGAAAAACTTATGACGATCCATCCAACAGCTCTTGTTGATGCAGGGGCGGAACTTGATAGCACCGTTTCGGTTGGCCCCTATGCTGTCATTGAAAAAGATGTAAAAATCGGCGCGGGCACTGAGATAGGTTCACACACCTTGATCACCGGCGTGACCACTATCGGGGAGCGTAATAAAATCGGCCCCTTTGTTACGGTCGGCGCTCCTCCTCAGGATCTTAAATACAAAAACGAGAAGACTGAACTGATCATCGGTAATGACAACCAGATTCGCGAATATGCCTCTCTGCATCGGGGTACACCCACAGGCCGCGGCAAGACAACTTTAGGTAGTAACAATTTGCTCATGGCCTATGTGCATATTGCCCATGACTGTGAGATCGGCAACCAGGTGATTATGGCTAATGCCGCCACCTTAGGCGGTCATGTGGCAGTTGGCGACCGGGTTACTCTGGGCGGTCTGGCCGGCGTTCATCAGTTCGTGCGCATTGGTGCCTATGCTTATGTGGGTGGTATGTCCGGCATTGGCAGAGATATTCCTCCTTATGTCATCGCATCGGGCATGCGCAGTCAGATGAGGATTTCAGGCCTTAATAAAATTGGCCTTAAACGCTGCGGCTTTGACGCCGACACCCTCCTTAAGCTTGAAAGAGCTTATCAGATTATCTTTCGCACCCCGGAACTCCTCCTGGCCCAAGCCTTGGAATTAGCGGAGCAGGAAATGCCTGACAGTGAGCCTGTGCGCATCTTGGTCGACTTTTTTCGAACATCCAAACGGAGCGTGGTGAGAACCGTTGGAGATGAAGAGTAAAGCTGAGTTGAGCAGCTTGCCTGCTCAAACGAAACTTATGCCCTTGCGGTATAAGATCGGGATCATCGCCGGCGGCGGGCAGTTTCCCCTGTTATTCGCCCAGGCTGCCAAGCAGCAGGGGCTGCAGGTGGTGATTGTAGCACATAAGGGTGAGTCGCTGCCTGAGATTGAGACGGTTGCAGATCGGATATGCTGGGTCAAGCTTGGTCAACTGGGTAAGATAATCAGTTTTTTTCAGGATGAAGGGGTGAGCGAGACCGTCCTGCTCGGCACTATTACCAAGACCAGGATATTTTTTGATGCCTGGCCGGATTTTAAGGGCTTAAGTCTGTGGAACAAGATTGACACCAAACAGGATGACTCTATTCTGCGGGCGGTAGCAGACGCTCTTGAAATGGATGGTATCCGGGTACTTGAGTCGACCATCTATCTAAAGCATCTCCTTTTTCCGAAGGGAGTGCTCACCCGCTTGCAGCCCAACGCCGCCCAGCTGGAAGATGTCAGATTCGGTTGGCGGATCGCCAGGGCGGTAGGCCAGCTTGACATCGGCCAGTGTGTCGTGGTTCGCGATCGTACCGTTCTGGCTGTTGAGGCTATCGAGGGTACTGATGCCACCATCAAACGAGGCGGTCTGCTCGGCAAAGAGAAGGCGATTGTAGTCAAGGTCAAGAAACCAACCCAGGATTTTCGTTTCGACCTGCCGGCCATCGGGCTTACCACCATCGATAGTATGCGTGAAGTAGGAGCAGCACTCTTGGCCGTTGAGGCGGGGCAATCCTTGCTTTTTGATGCTGAAGCGGTGGTTCGGGAGGCAGACAGAGCCGGGGTTATTGTGATCGGCATCGAAGAAAACACTGTCGGCCAGCTGTTGTTCTGAATCAAAATAAGGATACCCGCGAGGGGTATCCTTACAAAACCAGGCTGATTTTCGTGTAGCGGTTGTAGGGGCACCCATTGCGGGTGCCCGTTTGGGTCTTAGCAATCTATAGCTGCTAATAAATGCGAGTAACGATGAAGGCAATGATTCTGGCGGCCGGTTTGGGTACCCGGCTGCGACCATACTCTCTTCTGCGACCCAAGCCCCTTTTCCCGATCCTCGACCGGCCTCTCCTGCTGCATGCAATCAGCCAGCTCCGCCAGGCAGGAGTTGAAGATTTAGTTGTCAATGCCCACTATCTCCGGGAGCAGATCGTCGATTGTCTACGGGAACAATCCGGTATCCATATCCAGCTTGAGGATACCATTCTCGGTACCGGTGGCGGTCTGCGGCAGGCACTACCCCTCTTTGGAGAGGAACCGGTGCTGATTGTCAACGGTGATATCTTTCACGATCTTGATTTGCGGGCGGTCTATCAGGCTCATGCCCAGGCAGGGGTACAGGCTACCCTGGTGTTGCATGACTGTCCGCGATTTAATAACGTCACAATAAACAGGGACCGCATGGTCGTCGGGTTTACCCCGGAGGCCGCCCAAAACCCTGATGCTGATCGCCGGCTGGCTTTTACCGGCATCCATGTAGCTGAACCGGCTTTGTTGGCCACCATGCCGGCCGGGGTCTATGCCAGTATCATCGACTGTTATACTGACTGGATCAGACGCGGAGGTGCTATCCAGGCTCTGGTGATGGAAAATCATTTTTGGACGGATATGGGCACTCCGGCCGATTACCTTGATCTGCATGCCAGGTTGCTGAAGAAGCCGACCGCGCGGCAGCTGGGCGATGATTTTTGTCAAGATTTGTCCCCGTTTTTTTACGGCAGCAATGTGCAGGTGGGCAGGGATGTGGAGTTTCTCGACTGGGTCTCGATAGGTTCACGTGCGCGGATAGGGGTAGGGGCTCGCCTGGAACGTGTGGTGGTTTGGGATGGCGCGCAGGTCGAAGCTGGTCGGATAATTAAGGATGCAATAGTGTGCTGATATGGAAGATCAATTGACCTTGCTGGAGCTTGAACAGATCAGTCAGTTGCTCAGCGGAGGCGGTGCAGGCAGCAGCGGCTGGCTGGCCGCGTCGTTACCCGGCTGCGGTTCTGATCGGCGATTCTTTCGTGTAACCCGGCTTAATCAGGCCGGCCTTCTGGTCGATGGACGTGAGAGCTTGATTGCCGTGCTGCCGCAAGGCCGAGAGGCGCGGAACATAGCCGAGGCGCGCTCCTCCTGTCTGATTGGCGGTCATCTCTATGATCGTGGCGTGGCCGTGCCCAGGATATTCGGATTTGAGCCGGCTTCAGGGCTGCTGGTTTTTGAAGATCTCGGAGATTGCCGGCTTTACGACCTCCTCAGTCGGCAATCTCCTGCCAGTTCTGAGGTTGTCAACCGTTACGACGAGGCGCTGCAGGCGCTTGTCCAGTTTCAGATAACCGGTAGACCCGGATTTAGAGAGGAGATGTGCTGGGACACCCCGCGCTACGATCAGCAGCTCATGCTGGAGCGGGAATCCCTATACTTTGCCCGGGAGTTCTGTCGAGATATGTTGGGGTTTCCGGAACCCTCGGACGAGTTGCTGCGGGAGTTTGAAGAGCTGGCGGTCCGGGTCAGTCGGGAGCCCGCCGATTATCTGCTGCATCGGGATTATCAGTCGCAGAATCTGATGATCCATGGCAACCGAATCAGGATCGTTGATTTTCAGGGCGCCCGTCTGGGCCCTCTGGGGTATGATCTCGCTTCTCTGCTGAACGATCCCTATGCCGGTTTGCCGGACGGCCTGAAGGAAAATTTGCTTGACCGTTATATCGAGCTTCTGCAACAGTATATAGCAGTTGACGTCGCCCAGTTCCGGGAGGGCTATTACTATCTGGCACTGCAGCGCAATCTGCAAGTGTTGGGCGCTTATGCGTTTTTATCGCGGAAAAAGGGCAAAAAGATCTTTGCCGCCTTCATCAGGCCGGCGGCGCACGCCTTGTTTTCCCATCTTGAAAAGTCTCAAGCCGGGGATTTTCCCCGACTTATCATTTTGGTTGCCGCGAGCCTGGACCGGCTTGCTGCTCATAAAGGAATAGATTAATGACCGATCTTGCACCGATAACCCATTGTCCGGTACTTGCCCTGGTTGGCCGGCCGAACGTGGGGAAATCCACCCTGTTTAACCGCCTGACCAAGTCGACAAAAGCGATTGTCGATCCGACGCCGGGTGTTACCAGAGACCGGCACTACGAGCGGGTGATTCTCAACGAACAGGCCTTCATCCTGGTCGATACCGCCGGTATTGAGCTGGGTCATGAGGATGGACTTGTCGGCCAGGTAAGGGAACAGACCAAACATGCAATTCAGGAAGCCGATGCCATCCTGTTTATGCTCGACAGTCATGATGGCCTCCTGGCCGAGGACTATGAAGTAGCGACGATCTTACGAAGGTCGGACAAACCTGTTTTTTTTCTGATCAACAAGATCGATAGTCCGGTACAGGAAGAGAAGTCTCTGGCCCCGTTTTATGAGCTCGGAGTTGATCCGCTTTTGTCAATCTCAGCGACAACCGGCTATGGCATTTCAACCTTCATTGATCATCTGGTCGAACACCTTACAGGGTCTACAGAATTCCTGCCCTTGCCTGAAAATACCATCCGGATTGCCTGTATCGGTCGGCCGAATGTCGGCAAATCCTCCCTGGTCAACCGCCTTCTGGGTGAGGAACGAATGGTCGTTTCCGAAGTGCCCGGCACCACCAGGGATTCGGTGGACAGCCTGCTTAAAAGGGGTGAACAACACTATCTGTTGATTGATACGGCCGGTATCAGACGAAGAGGAAAGGTCCAGGAGAAGATCGAGAAGTATAGTGTGCTGCGGGCGCTTTCTTCCATAGAACGATGCGATATTGTTTTGATCCTGTTCGATGCGGACGAAGGGATTACCGAACAGGATACCAAGGTCATCGGGTATGCTCTGGAGCAGGGCCGGGCTTGTCTGATTCTGATCAATAAATGGGACCTGGTTCGCAGCGATACCAAACGGCAGCGCCGGATAATGGAAGAGATTGAACGCGCTACCGGTTTTGTCGGTTTTGCACCGGTATTTCCGATCTCTGCCCTGACCGGCTATGGGGTTAATCGCATTTTCGAAGAGATTAGAATCGTCTTTGAGCAGTTTAATAAGAGTTTTACTACCAATCGTTTAAACAACATCCTCCGTGATGCGGTCGAAGCGCATGATCCAGCCTTTTACCAAGGCCATAAGCTGAAATTTTATTATGTGACCCAGGTAAAGGCTAAACCGCCGACCTTCATTGTTTTTGTCAATTATCCTCAGGGGGTTCATTTTTCCTATCAGCGTTTTTTGGTCAATCAGTTCCGGGCTGCTCTCAAACTGGACCGGGTGCCGGTCAGAATAGTACTTAAGGAGCGGGAGCGCCGGGACCTTTCAAATTTGAAAAATGAGAAAAAAGGCAGGGGCGATAGACATACGTAGGGGCAATTCACGAATTGCCCAAAGATCTGGCCATATTTTAAAACATCCAATACCGATGAACAAAGAAAACCCGGCCAATATGACGGCGATGCCGTAGGGGCAATTCACGAATTGCCCAAAGACGAATTGCCCAAAGATCTTGCCGGTGTCACCGCCGCATTGATCGGGCAGATACCCCTGCCGAAAAGGCCACCACCCGTGCAAGGCAATTTCATGAAAGGGCAATTCGTGAATTGCCCCTACTACGGTAATTTGTTGTTGACAAGGCCTTGTATTCTGTGTATCCATTGTCAGGTATTTTGCTTATATCATAAGTGAGGTTTGCGGCGGCGTTGCGAGTTGTCCCAGAGCAAGCAGTATGAAATGCAGGGGGCGAATTTGGGGGATTTTCTGTCGTACGAGCGGTTTGTCTGGTTTGACCGTCAGGTCAGGCGCGAGCGCTATCCCAATGCTACCAGCCTGGCCGGGCAATTCGAGATCTCGGTCAGAACGGCCCGCCGGGCCATCGATTTCATGCGGGACATGCTCGACGCTCCACTTGAATACGATGCCACCCGTAAAGGCTTTTTTTATTCAGACGGCTCTTTCGACTTCCCGCAGATCCAGGCCACCCAGGAGGAGCTGCTGGCCATCCTTTTGGCCCAGAGCCTGCTTACCCACAGCGCCGGGGGGTTGATCAGCCGGGACATTAACCGGTTCGGCAGGAAGCTATTTGCTGTCACTGGCAGCGTCGGCCTCACCGAGGATCGTATTAGCGATCTCTTCTCCGCCACTTGGAACGGCTATTCACCGGCCCCGGCTGCCACCTTCCGGATCGTCTCCCAAGCCCTCCTGCACAATAATTTTCTGAATTTCGATTATCGGTCACCCCTGGTCGATGAGGTTTCGAACCGCACGGTGGAGCCTCACCACCTGCAACACTACATGGGCAGTTGGATACTTCTGGCCTGGTGTCCCGCTCGCCAGGGCTTTCGAAAATTCGTTCTCTCCCGCATGGATAACCCGCATTTGGCCGCCGGTATTTTTGCGTCCCGGCCCCGAGCGCAATGGGACTGTCTGCTTAACCGGGGCTTCGGCATCTTTCAAGACCGGGAATGCGAGCCGGTTGTCTTGCGTTTTTCTGCGGAAAGAGCCCGTTGGATAAGCGAACAAGCCTGGCATCCGCTTCAGGAGATCAGTTTCTTGCCGGCTGGCTCCATGGAGTTGATTATTCCGGTCGCCGATTTCCGCGAAATCAAACTCAAGATCCTGCAGTTCGGCGCTGATGTCGAAGTCATCAAACCTCAGGAGCTGCGCAATGAACTTCGGAGGGAGATCGAAAAAATGCGCCACCTATATAAAGAGTGAAAAAAATCGGACCCCGGACATTATCTGACCGGGGTCGAGTGGTAGGGTAATGAATATATCCAGCAACCGGTTGCTTGTGTAAAAAATGTAACAATTGCAAGGCAGGGGGTAATTGTAGGGGCAATTCACGAATTGCCCAATGGATCCAGACCAGTGCCACCTCCGCATTGCCCATTGACCGGGCGGATGCCACCGCTGTAAAGGTCAACCACCGTGCAAGGGCAATTCGTGAATTGCCCCTACGGAAGACAGGCCGACAGGTCGGAACCGCTATTTGGACACCGCAGCATATGTTGGAGGATATCAGATGAAATTCAACCCGGACATCCATCACCGCCGTTCAATTCGTCTGCAGGCTTATGATTATTCAGGTGGTGGGGTGTATTTTATAACCATCTGTGTCCATGGGCGAGAATGCCTTTTTGGCATAATAACCAACGGATTAGTTCAATTGAATAATGCAGGCGAATCAGTCAAGGCTATTTGGAATGATCTACCGCAGAGATTTCCCACCGCCAATCTGGATGACTACGTCATAATGCCGAATCATTTCCATGGGATAATCAATTTTGTCGATGGCGTAGGGGCAATTCACGAATTGCCCAAAGACGTATCGCCCAATATTCAGACCGGTGCCACCGCCGAATTGTCCATTGATCTGGCGGATGCCACCGTTGTAAAGGCCAACAATCGTGAAAATACAATTAATGAAAGGGCAATTCGTGAATTGCCCCTACGGCCCGACCCACCGGCTGTGGATGGTCCTCGCAGAAATATGTTGCTGCCGAAGGTCATGGGTTATTTTAAGATGAACACCGCGAAGAAAATCAATCTCATTCGTAATACCCCCGGTATTCCGGTCTGGCAGCGTAACTATTACGAACGAGTTATCCGCAATCAAGAAGAGCTGGAACTGGCCCGGAATTATATTCTGAAAAATCCTGTAAAATGGGAGATGGACAAGGAAAACCCGGCCAACATGCCGGTGATACCGTTGGCCCCGAAATGCCCATCAGTTAAATCGAGATCAACGGCGTAGGGGCAATTCACAAATTGCCCAAAATAATCAGACTGGTACCACCTCCGAAAAGGCCATTGACCGTGCGGATGCCACCGTTGTAAGGGCCAACACCCGTGTAAGAATCAATTTATGGAAGGGCAAATCGTGTAAAGGGCAATTCGTGAATTGCCCCTACGAATGACCGGCCGACCGGTCGTAACCGTTGCTTGAATGCTGCGGTGGGTGCATCACATACCCTGACCAACAACAAAAAATTGAGGCTGGAGACACCAACCGTGATTATCGATCCCTGCAAGTACGCCGATTTTTTTCAAACCGTTACAGATCGACCACCCTTCGACTATCAGAGACGCTTGGGAACGGAACCCTGGCCGGACATTCTCGACATCCCCACCGGCCTCGGCAAAACATCAGCTGTGGTCATCGCCTGGCTTTGGAAACGCCTGCACCGTGATGCGGATACACCACGACGGCTGGTGTATTGTCTGCCCATGCGGGTACTGGTGGAACAGACCCAGACGAACGTCCAAGCTTGGCTAAACAAAGCCGCTGCTATATTTCAGCAAAAAGGATTAGAAGTTCCTGCTGCATTTCTCCTCATGGGCGGCGAAGTTGATGAGGGATGGGAGCAATACCCCGAAAAAGATGCCATTGTGATCGGCACTCAAGACATGCTTCTTTCTCGCGCCTTGATGCGAGGCTATGGCATGAGCCGTTATAAATGGCCGGTGCATTTCGGCCTTCTCCACAACGATGCCCTGTGGGTCTTCGACGAGATCCAGCTCATGGGCGCCGGACTGACCACCTCGGCGCAATTGGAGGCGTTCCGCCGGCGTTTCAAAGCCGCTCGTTCAAGCGGCAGTCTCTGGGTATCTGCCACGATCAATCCCCGCTGGCTAAATACCGTAGACATGCGACCCTATCTTGAAGCAGCCCGTCATCTCAAGTTGAGTCTTGATGAACAGGAAAGCGTCCCTGTCAAGTCAAGACGGGCTGCCGTCAAGCATCTTTCAAAGGTCACGACTGTTCTAACCGCCGATAACCAGAAACAATCCGCCAAGGCTTATACCGAGGCTTTGGCGACCGAAATTTTGACGCAACATGTCCATGGGACCAACACCCTTGTGGTTCTGAACACGGTTGAAAGAGCGCAACAACTAGTAATTGCGCTTGAACGTCATAAAGCAGCCGCTGAACTTCTGTTGGTCCACTCACGATATCGTCCGCTGGAACGGAAAGACTTGAACGAAAAACTGTGCAAAAGTCCTGCCAAAGAGGGGCCGGGCCGGATCATCGTTGCCACCCAGGCTGTAGAGGCCGGAGTGGATATGACAAGCCGTGTCCTCTTTACCGAACTGGCACCCTGGTCTTCATTGGTGCAGCGTTTCGGACGCTGCAACCGCTACGGGGAATCCAATGAAAACGGTGGCGTTAATGTTTTCTGGATTGATTTTGAGGAAGATGCAAAACTTGAAATTCCTTACGAGAAAGAGCCTATCACTGTGGCGCGAGGCAAACTCAAGGGTCTTACCAGCGCCAGCGCTGCTGATCTTCCATGTACCGACGAGGCGGCTCCTCTTCACGCCGTGTTGCGGGCCAAGGACTTCCGAGATCTGTTCAATACCGCTCCTGATCTGTCAGGCTTTGATGTTGATGTGTCGTCCTATATTCGTGACGCCGACGATCTCGACATTCAGGTGTTTTGGCGAGACCTGGCTCAAGGCGTGGATGACCAACCGCAGCCGCGACGTGATGAATTGTGCCGTGCCTCCCTTAGCCAGGCAAAGGCATTGATCGAGCGGATTCGAAAGGATGTAAAGCTGGAATTGCATGCATACCGCTGGGACAGTCTTGAGGCCAAGTGGAAACATTACAAGGAGAATATCCGGCCCGGCCTTGTAATGATGTTCGATGTCAAGGCAGGCGGGTATTCGGAACGTTTCGGCCTTATGCCATCGATCAGCAAAGCCGTCACCCCGATTACGGAACCGCCGACCTCAACCGGCGCGCCATCCGGGGCCGATGGC
>Ga0208863_1001074_pt1 | contig 19468 bp, 19 predicted proteins | sample RifOxyD3_FD_184040 | JGI IMG/M metagenome (GOLD analysis project Ga0208863, IMG submission 184040) | Soil microbial communities from Rifle, Colorado - Rifle Oxygen_injection D3 (SPAdes) | ecosystem: Environmental > Terrestrial > Deep subsurface > Rock core/Sediment | place: Rifle, Colorado...
CAAACGGTGGTACATAAATAGTAGTCGTAGTAATATCTGAAAACTGCGCCACCGCTTCATCCACAGTGTTGAAAACTGGTTTACCAAGCACCTCTTCCCCACCTTTGCCAGGACGTACACCACCAATGACGTTAGTTCCATAATCCAGCATCGCTTTGGCAGCTTTTTCTCCTTCATTACCCGTGATACCTTGAACTAAGACTTTGGTATTTTTGTTTATTAGAATTGACATATAAATATTATGATTCCATTCTGTCTACAGAATTTAATGGTTGTGTTCTCTTTAGAATTTTGTACATTTCCTGCAACGAAAATAGCGTCTGTGTATGATCAAATTGAAAATCTTTCATCCAATTGCCGTTAGTATATGTATATCCATTTTGTTTTAATGTTTCTTCAATTAAATTTATTAATTTCCAAGGATCAATTCTGTGATTAGATATAAATCTTTTTAAATCGAAATCGTTATTATACCCAGAATCTTTTGCAAAATCTCGTGAATAATCTTCTAATGCTAACATCATATATTTCGTAGGTTGTTCAACATCCAATCTCTGTCCACCTATTTTTAGCTGTGTCAGATAGGCCATATCTATTGATTTTCTTTTTACTAACTCCTCAATATGTTTGTCAAACATATCCTGAGTTGGATGCAATTCAAGTGATAATTCCAATCTAGGTAATTCAATAATTTCTTCTGGCATGTTTGTATCATACACTTGTGTAATAGTATATACTCTTTGCAAAAATCCTTCATAGAGTTTCTCCAAAACAGCCGGTTCAAAATCATGAATTCTCGGCCACAACACTTTATCAATGAAATTGTCTACATAGCGAATAGCTACCGCAGCAAGAAATACACTATCTTTTTGTACTGATCCTGTCTTATTTTTATAAAAACTATCACCAAGAAAATCATGATCGGATTGTCTTAAAAAATCATGATCGGATTCTCTTGAAAAATCATCAGGTGTGGCAAATTCAAAAAAATCAGAAAATCCTGGAAAATAGTCCTCAATCGCTTGCTTTAAATCTTTCACAAGTTGTTCATGTGATTCTTCATGTTCTGTAATTTCCATTGAATCTCTCTCCCTTCGACTTAAAAAAGCTATTCTTTTTTCAAACATAATAATTTTAAATTAATCATACTATTTTTTAAACATTTTTTTAAAATACCACATCAGCTAAAACTAAATTAAAAAGTATAATAAAAGAACAAATTAACGCAAGTAAAAACCAAACTAAAAAAATTCTACTAATAATTATAAATTTTTTTGAAGAAGTATCTTTTGCTTTGAAAAGCATGAAAAAAAACAAAAAATAATATATAACAACAACAGCAAACAAAAAAATAGAATCATTCATAAAAAAATTTGGATTTATAAAAGAAGAAATCATTGTTATCGGCAATACAGGAAAGATATAAATAATTAGAGGCAAAATTCTCAAATTTTCAAAATACCAAACTGGCGTTTGAAACCCAATAAAAGCGACCAACAAGAAAAACAAATGTACACCAAACCAAGTCCACCCAATTCTTTTAGGTGAGTTTTTGTAATAATCTTTTAGTGTTTTTAAGTTAATCATATTATAATTTTAAATATTCTTTAGCACGTAATATTACAGCAATGGCTGGTCCATGTACAATTGTTCCATCTACGGCCCAATATATAGCTTGTTGCATTGATACTTTTTCCAAAGATAATGTTTCTTCATCTGAAGAAAATGATATTTCTGGCACTGAATCAAGTTCTGCGAGAAAAAGATATTCTGTATGATGAATATTACTGGTAAGTCCAGAAATAGTGCCAAGTGGAATTAACTTTTTTGGTAGAACACCTATTTCCTCTTCTGTTTCACGTCGTGCGGCTTGTTCTGGTGTTTCACCTTCATCTAGCTTTCCACCAGGTGTTTCTATTGTTATTTCTCCATAGCCGTGACGATATTGTTTTATCAAATAAACATTTCCTTCTGGATCAATTGGCAAAACAGAAGAACCAAATGGCAATTCTAACACCACAAAATTTAATTCTCTATTAAGTTCATCTTTGACAATATCCTCACGCAACCTTGCCCAAGGATTTTTGAAAATTTCTTTTGTAGATTTTACTTCCCATTTTTTTGGTTTCATATTATTTTTTTAAATTTCACCATAATAATGATCTAGCTCTCCATAAAAAACATCCCTTGCTTGAAGCAAACTATCACCATCTTTTATATCATAAGATACATCTTCCAACATTTTACCAAAATACTCTATTATTCTATCCAACTCACCAATAGAAAGAACAGACATTCTATCTTTTTTATTTTCAAGAATACTTCTATACCTAACAGCCTGTTCAATTATTTGTTTTAATAAAAAAATTTGATAAAAATCTCCTGGTTTTATAATAGAAGACTCTTCATTATCTGTAAGACTATCTAAATAATTATTTTTGATATAATCTCTTGGTATATATATAGGAAAACTAGGTATACCAATTACACCATTTTTTCTTTTATACTGTGGAGTATAATAATACAATTCTTTAAATCTTCTAAAAGATTGCAAAAAAATTTTTGTTTTATCAACTTTTTCTCCAAAACTTTTTACAGAAGTTGTAATATCAAAACCAAGATTAAAAGCTGCAAGATTTTCTTTACCATCTTTTGCAGCAGGAGCTTCTGCCACAAGATCCACTCCACTAAGAACGTCATCAACATCACTAGATTTCCATACTTCAAAATTATCTCCCAACCAACCAGCCTTTATACCTTCCAATACAACAAGTTCAGCTACTTGTCCATATACTTTGAATTCAGTTGTTTCTTCTTTTTTCATTTTATCCAAAACGATATTAACCTTCTTTAGTTTAACACTATCAATATTTTGACTCATGTCATAAGAATCATAGAATCTATCAACTCTAAAAGTTTCCAACAATCTACAAGCAAGATTATAAGCATAAGTAAGATTATTACCAACAGTAGCTATTTCTCTTTGTGATCTCTCGGGATTATTCATAATTTTTTATTTTTTATTTATCATATCATACAAAACCTGAGCAGTATCACTCATACTTATTTCTTTACCAAATATTTTTATTTTTAAATTATTTCTCTTGGCGCACTCTTCCAACAATTTCATCCCCTCTTTATCATGAGGACCTGCCCGACGCACCACAATTGGATAAGTTGGTTTGATTTCGTCTAGCGCATCTACAATCCCTTTAAAAGTTTCTTCCACATTAGTAAAATTGGCTACTACCCCACACATCCACAAGCCTCTCAAACCAGGTTTGGATAATACAATTTTGGCCAGTGCATAAACTTTTTCACGCGGTGGATTACCAGAATATTCAGTATAGTTGGAGGGTTCCAAACCAACTTTTTTGAGCGCATCCATATTGGCAATACTTGCTCCACCGCCATTTAGAATAAGTGCAATATCGCCATCCATTTCAATATATTTACCTGCTGTACCTTGATAATATTTTTCACCTTTATCAATTTCCTGCACCGCAATTTCTCTATCAGTCGCCGGACGACCAAGCATAGTACGCGATTCAAAATTATCCCAATCAGTAACAGTAGAAGGTTCTAGTCCTTTTTCCTTAGCACGCTCTTGTGCTTCTTTATTATGACGATAAAAAGCGTCGTCGTCTAGGGCTACTTTGGCATCCAGCGCCATTATTTCTCCAGTTTTAATTTTCACAAGTGGATTTATTTCCACAACTCTTGTATCTTCGCTTTGAAAACAATTCCATAAACACTTAGCCGTTTCCAAAAATTCTATTGGTAATTCTAGATTCCCTGGTAATTCTTTTTCTCGAATATCCAAAAGTTTTTTATAAATTTTGTCTTCAGCTACATCTTCAATATCCATACCACCTTCCGCGCTAAAAACTAACACAGGTTGTTTTCTATTTGTATCGTAAGTAATAGACAAATAATTTTCTGATTCAATATTTATTTTTTCGGTAAGCAAAACAGAAGAAACATATTGTCCACGAATAGACATATTGAAAATTTCGTCAATTGCTTTTTCTACTTCTTCCAAACTATTACAAAATCTAATGCCATTATTTTTACCACGTTTACCAGACAAAACCTGGGCTTTGACCACAACTTCTTCAAGACCAAGTTTTCTATAAGCATCAACAATATTATCACCACGTCTGACAACTTCGCCAATGGGAATTATAATACCATGTTTTTCGAGCAATTCTCTTCCTTCAAATTCGTATAGATTCATATTTTAAATATCCTGAACCCGCCGATTTGACGGGGAGGCCTGCCTGCCGGCAGGCAGGGATCTTTAGACCCTGAGCATACATTAATTAAATTATTATTTTGTTGAGGTGTTATTATACTCTGTTTGTTATAATTGAAAATCATTTACAACATTTTTTAAGATTACTCCCCAGCCTGTGCTTGGCAACCAGGACAACCCGCACCATGTGCACCTGCTTTGGCTCTTGAAGATTTCAAATTTAGTCTAAAATTTTTGCCATGATCATGAAATCCTAATTTTTCATAAAAATGATGCATATCATCTCTACCATATCTACTTTGCATCAAAATTTTGTAACAACCAAGTTCTTTGGCTTTTTCAATCATAGTTTTCAAAAGTTTGGTACCAACACCTTGTCCACGATATTCTTCATCCACTGCAAAATATTCAAAAAGAGCATAAGGCTCATCATGAAAATCATTTTTAATAATGAATATATAACCATGAGCAATTTCTTTTTTGTCTTCGTTGTTTATAAAAAAACGAATACCTTCTGATTTAAATTCTTTTATTTGTATTTCCATAAAATTATTATAATCCTATTATTTCTTTTAATGAAACTGCCAACTTATCTGGACAGAGTCCTCCCCCAGTTCTTTCATAATCACATTCCAAAATATTATGCTCAGACAAATTTTCTTTATCATAATTTATCAGTTCCCAACCACGCTCTTTATATTTTTCTTTTTCTTCTTTATTCAAAACATGATTATTATAAATAATATAATCAAGTTTTTTACCAATATATTTTTCCAAAGTCAACACAGCTTCACTAAATTCTGTAGGTCCAGTTTCTCCAGTCAAGTGATAAGCATTCCCAAAAACATAAATTAATTTTGCTTTTGATTTTTGCAAAGACTCTTTAAATCCTTTTGGTAAAATAGTTGCAATGACACTAGTATAGAGATCTCCAGGTCCCAAAAATATATAATCCGCTTTTGCAACAGCTTCTTTTGTTTCAGGATAAATAATCGGAGATTCTTTTTCATTTTCTTTTTCTAACCAAACTTTTTTTATTTTTATATTATTATCATATTTTGGAACATCAATGTCTGCCTCACCAAAAACAATATCTCCATTTTCCAATTCTGCCAACAAATTACTTTTTTCAAGAGTGGTAGGATAAACAGTTGCTACAGATTCTAAGGCTTGTTCAAAAGCTCTCACGGCTGTCATAAAATCACTATACTGTGCTGCAAAAGTTAAAAATATATTTCCAATATTATGATTAGTCAAATTGCCAGAATCAAAAAATCTGTTTTTATAAAAAATTTGTTTCAAAAAATGATAATCATATTTTGAAACAGACAAAATAGCCCTCATGATATCTCCAGGAGGCAAAACACCTAATTCTTTTCTAAGTTTACCGGTCGAAGAACCACCTGAATCACTCATACCCACAACCACTGATAAAGAAATATCAGAAATAAATTTCTTCAAAGCATTTACCGTAGTTGGCATTCCATTCCCTCCACCAATTGTAACAACATTTTTCATAAAACATATGAGTTAAAAGTTTATAAAGTTCTTAAAGTTTATAAAGTAGTTTTAAAAAAACTTTATGAACTTTCAACTTTCTTGTCCGCCTTGGGCAGAATAAACTTTACAAACTAATTAACATAATCATTTACTAAAAAAATTAGCTTACAAAATTACTCGACAGTAACTGATTTTGCGAGGTTCCTCGGTCTATCCACATCACGACCCAACAGAACAGCCGTATGATAAGCAAACAATTGCAAAGCCACACTATTCAAAAGTGGTTCTAGCAACTCCATAGTTTCTGGCACATAGATAATATCTTCTGATAAATTTTTAGCACCTTCGTCACCTTCCGTCGCAATCAGAATTATTGGCGCTTTACGAGCTTTTATTTCTTCTACGTTACTTCTCATTTTATCATAAAGTTGATTTTTGGTCATAATAGCAAAAACAGGAAAATCCTCACTAAGCAAGGCGATGTGTCCATGCTTTAGTTCTCCACCAGGAAAAGCATCAGCATGTACATAAGATGTTTCTTTGAGTTTGAGAGCTCCTTCCAAAGCCAAAGGATAATTGACACCACGTCCAATAAACATCATACTTTTGGTGTTTTTATATTTTTCTGCAATGATTTTTATTCTATCGCTTTGTGCCAAAATTTTATTCATTTTTTCCGGAATTTCGAGCATTGCTTTCAAAATTCTTTCACCCGTTGCTAGACTAGTTCTTTTGAGACGACCAAATTGTAAAGCATACAATAATAATACAGCCACAGTATTGGTATAAGCTTTGGTAGAAGCTACAGCGAGCTCTGGGCCAGCGTGAATATATGTACCACCATCAGTTTCACGTGCGATACTTGAACCAACCACATTGACCACACCACGCACAAAAGCACCTTTACGTTTGGCTTCACGCAAAGCTGCAAGAGTGTCGGCTGTTTCGCCAGATTGTGAAAGTACAAAAACCAAAGTTTTTTCATCAACAATTGGATCACTATAACGAAATTCACTAGAAACTTCTACCGTGGTAGGAATTCCTGCCAAACGCTCAAAAGCATACTTACCAGCCATACCAGCATATGAAGCAGTACCACAAGCAATAATTATTATTTTGTTGACACTATGCATTTCTTCTTCTGTCATATTGATTCCTCCCAAAAAAGAAATACCATTTTTCAAATCGAAACGACCACGAATTGCATCTACAAAAACTCTTGGCTGATCAAAAATTTCTTTAAGCATAAAATGTGGGAAACCTTGTTTTTGAGCTTCAGCTTCATCCCATTCTATTTCTTCAATATTTTTTTGGACAATTTCATCTTTGATATTAAAAGTATTCATTTTGCCTCCACTAATTTCCAAGACTTCATTGTCATCCAAGAAAATTACTTTTTTGGTATAAGACAAAATAGGTGAAGCATCACTCGCAATAAAATATTCATCATTACCATTGTCAGTATTTACTCCCACAACAAGTGGACTGCCAAGACGAGCTGCTACAATAGTATTAGGATGATCACTATGCATTGCTACAAGAGCATAAGTACCACGCACCATAGCCAAAGATTTTTCTATAGCTAAGCGCAAATCACCCGTATAATTACTTTCAATTAAGTGAGCTAATATTTCGGTATCTGTTTCTGATTTATAAGTATGACTATTGCCTAGTTTTTCTTTTATTTCTCTATAGTTTTCTATAATACCATTATGAACGATAACAAGTTTTTCGTCACAACTAAAATGTGGATGAGCATTTTCTTCTGTCACTCCACCATGAGTAGCCCAACGAGTATGAGCAATACCAGCATGACCCTCAAATTTTTCATCCTTTACTTTATCAGCTAGATTTTCTATCCGACCAACAGATCTAATTCTTTTTATTTTAGAACCTTCTAGGATTGCCACACCCGCACTATCATAACCACGATATTCTAGACGTCGCAAACCTTTGATTAAGATTGGCAAGGCTTCTTTTTTCCCGATGTATCCGATTATTCCGCACATATGATTAATAGTTAGTATTTATATAATATTTTCAAGTAAGGTGCATTCTAACTCTTCCAATGAATTTAATATCATATCAGCAATGTAAAATTGTTTTTTCTGTGATTGCATTTTATCTGGAATCGCAATGCATTTCATCTTGGCCGCCTTGGCAGCAATAACTCCATTTAGAGAATCCTCAATTGCCACACAGTCTTGCGGGGATACGTTCAACTTTTGTGCCGTAGTCAAATACACTGCTGGATGAGGTTTTCCAAATTTTTCACCTTCGGCAGAATAAACAACATCAAAATAACTACGAATATTAAATTTATCAATTACGGTATCAATAATTTCAAATGAAGAAGACGATGCCAAAGCCACCTGTACATCCATTCCTTTTACAATATCTAAGGTAGAAAACACACCAGACAAGGGTTCACCTTTTAATTTTATTTCAGCAATAACTTCTTTAATAATCTGTTGTGCTATGCTGTTTATATCTAAATTCATTTCTGGATACTTATTGGACCAATGCTCAACAACCTCTTCAATTCTGAGACCAGTAGTTTCCAAACAATCAGTCTCTTTTAATGTTACACCATGTTCATTAAATACTTTTACTTCAACTTCTCGCCAAATTGGTTCGCTATCTATAAGTAAACCATCCATGTCAAAAATAATAGCTTTTTTCATATATAATTTTAATTTATTTTATATTAAAAAACCTACTTCAAAAACTTGTTTATTTTCTTCCCAATTTTTTTTACTAGCAAGTTTTTTTTCAAAAATTACAAAGACATCATCTTTAACAATCAAACTTTTTTCTACCAAAAATTTAGCCACTACTCCCAAGAAAAAAATATTCAAACTACTACGTGATATTTTATTTTGTAAAATTATTTCTTGATAATTTTTGAAATCAATAATTTCAGTATCATCCGAAACATGCTCTAAAGTTCTTTCTCTTGCTTGATCAGACATTAGTAACAAAAAATCTGCTTTGGCAAATTTTGGATAAAATATTTTTTTATCAGAGACTTGGATGAAACTCAAAGAAACTCCACCACGTTGTTCCAAACCATAATTTGGAATAGAACTTACTTCAAAATTTTTGACAAAAAAACATTCAGATACAATTTTGGCAATTGTCTGTACACCTTGTCCTCCATCTCCAGCAAGTAAAATTTTAAACTTCATATTTTTTAAATTAATATTCCCCGATTACAAAAACTTTTTTCAATTCTTCCAAAAAATTATTTGTTTCTACTCCGAAAGTTTTCCAAGAAGTCGGACAATAAGACAAAACTTCGACAATAGAAAAATTGCCTTGTTTTTGAGATTCAATAGCTTTTTGTAAATATTCCTGCAATTGTTTTGGATTATTGACAGACGACCTTGCGACGAAAGCTTTTTTGTTGACGGCTCTAACCAAAGCCAAACCATCTATTGGTTCTTCACTATTCCCCACAGGTGCTGTCAAAGTTATTTGATCTTTCATTGTCGTCGGCGCAGTCTGACCACCTGTCATAGCATAGACTGAATTGTTGACGACAATCACAGTCACAGGATCATTACGCTTGGCCGCCCAAAGCAAACTTTGTAAACCAATAGAATAAGCTCCCCCGTCTCCAGTGTAAGCAAAAGATAAAGAATCTGGTTTGGCACGTTTGAATCCCACCATTGTCGGAGTTACACGACCATGATGTGTTTGAAAAGTATTAACTTGCAAAAAATCCCAAGCCAAAAGAGAACAACCAATGTCCAAGCCCAAAACACTTTTTTGTTCTTCATTATTATTTTTCAAAATTTTATACAAAGTTTGTAAGACAATAGGATGACCACAACCCATACAAAATTTAGCATCTTTGGACATATTATTTATTGCTTAAAACTAAATCCACAATCTCCTCTACTTCTACACCAACAGCTGGTTTGAAAATTCCAGAAATTTTTGTAGTGACTTCCAAATTTTGTTTTACCAAATCATGCAATTGACCAAGACTAGATTCACAAACAAAAATATTTTTTATTTTTTTGGCAAGTTTATTCAATTCATCTTTTGGAAAAGGACTTAGTGTAATAGGACGAAACAAAGCAACTTTTTTGTTTTGTTTATTTAGTTCGTCGACAGCTTCTTTAGCCACAGCGCCCACTATACCATGAGCAATAATCAAATCTTCTATTTCATCAAGAGAATTATCACCTAAATATATTTCAAACTCTACAATTTCTTTACTCATTTCCTCAAAATCTTGTTTATTTTTTTCAAGTTCCGACATTAATTCTTTTTCCAAAGTATAAATATTTCTAATATTTTTTTGACTAGCCTCATCTACAAGCGCTAGCAATTTTTGATTTTCAATTTTTGTTTCTGGCAAAGAAAAGCTTTGTCTAGTTTTCAATAAATATCCATCGGTCAACAAAATACTAGGAAAACGATACTTATAAGCATAGTTGAAAACTTTGCGAGTCAAAGTATACATCTCTTCCAAATTAGATGGAGACAAAACAATACGCAAACCTTCTCCATTACCACCATGAATCGCCAAGTTTACTTCCTGTTGAGAATAAATGACTGTGCCCGAACTAGGCCCTCCACGTTGTCCTATCAGCGCGACAAAAGGCAAACGCATTCCATCAGCCATACTAAGAGCATCTTGCATAAGGACTGTGCCTGGACCAGCTGTCGCTGTAAAAGCTTTTTGCCCAGCCATAATAGCACCACAAACAGCAAAACCGGCTGCAACTTCATCTTCGGTTTGTAAACAATGCAAATTTTTATTTTGTAAAGATTTGTTTATCCAGCCAGACAAAATTTCTGTCGTTGGAGTAATTGGATAACCAAACATCTGCATAGCACCCGCATCAATACAAGCTTCTACCAAAACTTCATGTCCATTTAGAAATCTTTTTTCTAACATATTTTTTAAGATAATTTTTGTTTAGCTTGTTCTAACTGTTCCAAAGTATTTATACCAAAAGTTTCTTCTGGCGAGATAATTACGCTTTCTACTTTTTTATTTTGTGAAATAGCGATATGAACTAAATCTGTCAGATAATATTCATTTTGAATATTATTAGTCTTTATATTTTGCAAATTTTTCCAAAGCCAATTATTTTCAAAACAATAATAACCAGCATTACCTTCTTTTATTTGCAATTGTTCTTCTGTACAATCTTTTTTTTCAGTAATATTTACAATTTTATTCTCAGCATTTCTGACAACTCTACCAAAATCAAAAAACCTAGCATTTTCCGCTTCATAATTTGGAGATACAATCGAAGTCATTGTGATAATATTTTTATTTTCAATATTGTTTTTGATAATTTCCAAAATACTTTTTTCAGTAATAAAAGGAGAGTCTCCATAAAGTACAACGATGCGTTCAAATTTATCTTTCATCACATCCTCAGCCATCATAACTGCATGCCCGGTACCCAGTTGTTCTTCTTGTAAAGCATATACAAAACTATCGCCAAAATAATCTTCCACAACTTCATACTTGAAGCCAACAACTAGACAAATTTGTTTATCTTCAAAACCCATATGACGTAAAGTATCTACCACATATTCTACAATAGGCTTACCATTCAAATCCAACATTACTTTTGGTCTGTCTGTACAATTGAGACGAGTTCCCTTGCCTCCTGCCAAAATTACTATACCAATTTTATTTAAGTTTATTTGAGACATATTCTTTTATTTCTGTTAAAGTTTTGAAATATTTTAATCCACTGTTTTTATATTCTTCTTCTGTAAAAGTAACAACTTGTTTCAATATCACATTAATATTTGGAAAATCTTTTTTTATTTTTTGACTTTCCTCAATTTTATCATTTATAAAAAAAATATTGTTATCTTTACTTTCAGCCAAAATTTCTTTCACAACCAATTCTTTATCTTTACCAAGAAAAAAAACTTTCTTAAAATATTTAGCAATACCACACTCTTCAACTTTTAATTTCTGGAAATTTTCATCACCCAAACTAAGTAAATACAAATCTTGTTTAGATTCTTTCAAACTTTCCAAAAAATAAATAGCATCTTCAAACAAAAAATTATTTATCTTTTCTTTAACTTTGTTTAAATTATCCAAAACTTGTTTGTAATCAAAACCTTCTTTCTCCAAAATACTAGCATGCCTTTTAAAAGAATAAGAAAAATTTCCATCTGACAAAATTCTCGCCTCAGCATAAGTCTGCCAAAACATTTTTTCATCTATACCAACATCTAGCAAACAAAAAGACAATTCTTTTTTAAATTTTTGGGTATCAAATAGGGTATCATCAAAGTCTATGATTATCATAAAATTTTCTACCAATAATTATTTTGAAAACATTATTATTTATTTCTAAACAAGAGATAAATGGAGATAAAATAGAGATAAGATTTTCTATTATCATCTCTACTTTATCTCCTTATCTCTATTTATTTTTTAATAACAAAATAATGATTTTATTCCAAATTCCTCGTCCCACATTCCTCTACAAAGTATCCCACAATTGATCAAATATCATCTTCTGTGTTTCACAAATTCCAACATTTTCAATTATTACCCCGACTAAATTATCTTTGGCATCAAAAGAAATATAAGCAGTTTTGCCAGGATAAATAAAAATATAAGTTGGTGTCTTGCTTTCTTTTCCAAGCCACTTTCTTTCATCAAGACCACGAAGTTCACCACCTGTACCAGTAGCGATGACTTTTACTGCAATATTTTTGGCAATACGTGCATCACTAAAAGAAGGAAAATTTTCGTACAAATGCTCTGTTACCTTCTCAGCTGAATACACCCGATACAATTTTTCTTCTGAACTTTCACAAACTGTTAAGACATCCTCCAAAATTGTTTTTATATCATCATCTTTGAAATACTTAGCCACAGGCCTGTTTCCACCAGAATTATAAAGAGCCTGTAACTCAGGAATCACCATATCAACACTTTTATTGATGATCTTCAATTCTTGTTCTTTTCTATCAACCAACTTACGCAAATTTTCAGGATCATCAACTACAAAAAGCTGTTTAGTATCTTCTTTGAAGAACCTCACAACCTCTTTTTCCTGCAATTCTTTGAGAACTTCGTAGACTTGCCCACGGTTCATATCGAGACTATCCGACAATTTACGCACTGAACTAGGCCCAAGCCCAAGCAGAACCAGGTAAACTTTGGCTGATTTGTCAGAAAATCCTAATTTTTTGAAAAGATTAATATCCATATTTTTGCTTATTACAGTATATTTTATAATACAAAAACTGTCAATTTTTTATAGACAGTTTTTGGGGATAAGGTTTGTTTTTGGCTAAAATAGCATACTTTGTATTGGTTAAACGGCAAAATAAACACGGTTTAAATTTTCAATTTCTGAATTTACAATTTTCAAAAAATTTAGGAATTTTAAAAATTAATAAATTGTTTGAAAATTTAAAATTGAAAATTCCTAAATTAAAAACAGCCACTAAAAAATGACTGTCGATTAATACGATTATCGTAAAAATATCAAAAACTACTTACTTATTTTTTTGCCACATCCGAGCACTTCCACATTTTTTTTCATATACATTTTCATCAAATCCTCTCTAACTTTGGCTAAATAAGTTCTTGGATCAAAAATCTCAGGACTTTGACTCAAAACTTCTCGCAAACTAGCTGTCATGGTGATACGACTATCTGAATCTATGTTTACTTTACAAACTGCAGTTTTAGCAGCAGCTCGAACTTGTTTAGGATCAATACCAATCGCACTTTCCATTTTACCACCATATTTGTTTATTTTTTCCAAAGCTTCTTGAGGTATTGAAGAAGCACCATGCAAAACAATTGGAAAATTTTTGAGTCTTTTCTCAATAGCTTTCAAAATATCCAATCTAATTTTTGCCTCTTGTCCTGGTTTGAATTTATAAGCACCATGAGAAGTACCAACAGCAATAGCCAAAGAATCTACACCAGTTTTTTTCACAAAATCTTCTACTTCTTCTGGTCTAGTATAAATATGTTCAGTAGCCGAAACATCATCTTCTACTCCAGCGAGTACTCCAAGTTCACCTTCTACAGTTACTTTGTACTTATGTGCAAAATTTACTACTTTTTTTGTTAATTTGATATTTTCATTGTAAGACAAATGTGAAGCATCTATCATCACTGAAGAAAAACCATTTTTTATAGCAGACACACAAAGCTCATAACTATCACCATGATCTAGATGCAAAGCTACTGAAATTGGTTTTAGTTTCATTTTTTTAGCTTCCTCTTTCATTTGCAAAATCGCTCCAGAAACCATTTGGGCAATAAGTTTTTCACCAATATACTCATACGCTTTTTTGGAAATTTGCATTACTACCGAATTTTGAGTACGTAGACAAGCAGACAATACAGATTGTACTTGTTCCATATTGCTGACATTGTATCCAGGCAAAGCATAATTTTTTTTGAGTGATTCTTGATACATTTTTTTAGTATTTTCAAAACCTAATTTTTTATAATTGAGCATAATGTTTTTTTAATTTTTAAACACAAGAAGTGGAAAAAGGAGTGACAAATTGAGAGAAACGAAATTTGTCAACGTATTTGTAAGACAAACTTCAAAATACACTAACGAAATTCGCTTTAGCTCATTTCGTCAATCCAATCAAAATATATAATTTTATAGAAAGATGAAATAAAAAAGTGACACTACCTAAATAGTATCACTTTACATCTTTTGTTTCAAGGATTACATGTCTACGTCTAAATCATCCAAAGCGTTATTCCAAATTTCTTCTAATTCATAACCTAAATCAAGATCATCGGCATGATCATTGAACCATTGTGCAAAAGCTACTTGTAACTCTTCAGTATCAGATGCCCCTTCAAGAGCGTCTTCAAGCATAGCAAATTTTTCTTCATGAAAACGTGCTACCTCTGATTCTATTTCTTCAAAAAGCTCTCTTATATGACCGAGTAGTGCTTCTTTGACTAATAAGTAGTTTTCATCTGATGACATAGTTTTGTTGTTAAATTATAAATATTTTGCAATAGTGATTTAATCCGCAAAAAATATTTTATCCAGATTAAATCAAGAAAGACTATAACAATATTTAGTAATATTTACAAGTTTTGTATGTGGATAGATATCCAGCGTTGACAGACAATGCTTTATTCTCTATAATCAGCGTAAACTAACCACAAAAAATATGTTTATAAACAACATAAATCCTATACTTTTTCACTACAATATCATTACAGTCCGTTGGTATGGACTATTCTTGACTATCGGCATTCTTCTGACTGTGTTAATATATCACAAATTATTCAAAACCAAAAATTATTCTATTGATTTAGTCTATGATTTGAGTATTTGGCTAATTATTGGTGGATTAATTGGTGCCAGAATCGGCCACATTGTTTTTTACAATCTAGATTATTTTCTAGCCAACCCAAAAGAAATTATCATGATAAATCATGGTGGACTAGCTAGTCATGGTCTGACTCTTGGACTTTTACTAACAATATTTTTGTATCAAAAAATAAAAAAAATAGACATCAAAAAATATTTAGATTTACTAATAATACCAATACCATTGCTCGCTTCTTTTATTAGATTAGGCAACTATTTTAATTCTGAAATTGTTGGCAAAGTTACGACAGTACCTTGGGGAATTTATTTTCCCAAATTTGATAACGGCGAAATGATTTTGCGTCATCCAAGTCAAATGTACGAATCAATTATTGCTTTGTTTATTTTTGTAACAATTTATTTTGTTTACAAAAAATACAAAAATATCCCACAATATTTTATTTTCAATTTATTTTTATTACTATATTTTTCTAGTAGATTTCTCGTAGAATTTTTCAAAGAAAAACATAATTTGTTTGACTTCCCGCTTAGTACAGGACAACTCTTAAGTCTACCATTTGTGATTTGGTCGGTATATTGGTTTATAAAAAATTATAAAAATATTAAAAAATAAAAATACTTTTATACAAAATATATTAATCTACTAATGTAAAATAAAAAAACACTCTCATAATAGAAAGTGTTTTTTTATTAGATAGCCTATTATTTTAATTCTGGACCATCACTATAAATTTCCGCACTAGGTATAATTACGACTCTATCAAAACGAAAATTTAATTGACCAAAGACCTTTTCATTTGGTATATATCTTTTTACCTGTTTACTAGAATCATTTTGGTCTGGCTCCAATCTATAGACTCTAGGACTATTAGAATACTTAATCAAAGTATAATTTGGATGTTTACTAGTATCTGTAATCTCACTTTGTGTATTATATTTACTCAATAAACTTTCATCAACACTTTCTATCCAATCCCATTTATAATTCAAACTATTAAATACAACCTCACTTGTTATCCAATATTTATTATTATTTAAAAGTAAATAAACTTTTGGATCACCAACGGTTTTTACTAAAGCGCCATACTTTGGATCATATTTTGGACCTTTTGGCATAATAAACTTTTTATCATTAGAGATAGAATCCAATTTTGCTTTATTAGTACTCAAAACATCACTCCATGAACTAAAATAACTAAAAAAAGTAGATGGATCACTAAAACCTCTCTTCGTACAATCTTTTGTTATATAATAAACTGTTTTACTGCCAGAATATTGATAAGCTTTTTCAAAATCCAAAGGACAAGAAGTATTTTTGTTATCTGCATTCTCTGTGTTATCTGTTTTTTCTACAGAGTTATTTTCTACTACAGTATTATCTGTATACTTTTGCATATATACATCAACAATATTATTTACATAAACATTTGCATTTCCTGCAGCTTTTCTTTCATCTGACCAAGCTACATAATTTTTTATAGCTGTAAAATAACCAGCACTTCTTGCCAAAAATAAATCTTCACTCCAAGCTCTTTGACCTACAGAACTTATATGTTGTACATAAAGCTTTAGACCTTGTTTCCAAAATATATATACACCAGCATTACCATCAGAAACAATAGAATTCATTGAACTTTCTACTTCAGAATTTGAAGATCTTACACCATTTCCCCAAGTGCTTTGTCCATTCATATTAATATGTTGAACATAGACTCTGTGATTTGTAGCACTCGTCATGACACCAGTATCCCAAGAAACAAAAGCACCTGCATTTCCATCAGAAATTAATCTAACGGTAGAAAAAGGACTTGTAGCTCCAACCACTTTCGTCCCATTTTCTGACCAGAACTTTGTACCACTACTATTTAATGATTGTACAAAAATTTGTGGTTTTGACACACCATTTGAATAATCCAACCAAGACAAAATGGCTCCACCACTACCACCATACACGATATCATTTAAATTTTGTTTACTAGATCCAGAAGTAATTTGCAAACCTGTAGAACCCCACATTTTACTACCAGATTGGCTAATATGTTGAGCATAAATATCAGTATTTATACTTTCACCAGAAGTTGTACCAGCATTTCTGTCATCATTCCAAGCTATAAACACACCACCATCACCATCAGAAGTCATCTTTGGTATTTCTTGTCTTGTTGAAAAAGGTGCCACAGCCATACCATCTTCAACTAACAATTCTACACCATCTGATGTGAGATGTTGTAAATATATATTTCTTATATTTGAAATATCTTCAAAAGGAACACCATCCACAGATCTTTTACTCTGTCTCCAAGCGACATACACACCACCTGAACTGTCTGATGCTAAAAGTAAATTTGATCTTTCAGATTCATACAAACTTTTATCTGTATGGCCATTGTTTTCTTGAGATGGACGAATCCCTGCAATCATTTTCCCTGCAAAACCATCCCATTTTTTATTTCCATTTGCATCAATATGCTGCGCATAGACTTCAGTGTGATTCACATTATCACTATGCACTTCAAACCAAGAAATATAAGCACCACCATTACCATCAGAAATCATATCTGGAATACCACCAAAACTATTCAATGTTACACCAACATATGGTGACTCCCATTTTTTGTTTCCATTGCTATCAAAACGTTGAACACTCAAAACACTACCTGCTTCCCACAAAACAATAGAACCTCCATTATTATCAGAAACTATTTTTAAAACATCTTGACCATTATCTCTTACATCAACAGCCATACCACCTTCATTCCAAACGGTACTACCCATGGAAGCAGATGCAAAACTAAATAAAAACAAACTACTCAAAACAGACACAAAAATTGTCTGCTTAAAATTTTTCCAGCTAAATCTCATAGGGAAAGATATTTAAAAATAATATTTATATTATAACACATTGCACCTAAAACAAAAAACGACTTCAATTTGCGAAGTCGTTTTTTTATTAAAATTTTTCATTCCCCTTAAAACAAATTCGTCCCCGTCATCTCCGCTGGAACATCAAGCCCCATATGAGTCAAAATTGTTGGAGCCACATCAGCCAAGATTCCTACTGGCGACAAATAAGGTAATTCTATACTTTTTAAATCAAGATTAGGTTGACCATCCAATTTATTGGAAGCAATCACAAAAGGTATTGGATAATTATTGTGTTCTTTGTCAATTTCACCTGTTAGAGGATTTTGTAATTCTTCAGCATTACCATGATCAGCCATAATAAAGGCTGTACCGCCACGCTTTAAAATTTCGGTCACAACCTTCTGTAATGATTGATCAACAGCTTCTACAGCCTTTATACAAGCTTGCAAGTTACCTGTGTGTCCAACCATGTCAGGATTAGCATAATTAACTACATAAAAATCATGCTTATCAGCTTTGAGAGATTTCAAAATATTTTCAGTGACAATAGGTGCTGACATCTCTGGTTTTTGATCATAAGAAATTACGTCTGGTGAAGGAATAAGAATTCTATCCTCACCTACAAAAGGTTCTTCCGTCATACCGTTCATAAAAAAAGTAACGTGAGCGTATTTCTCAGTCTCAGCAATATGCATTTGTTTTAGATTGAAATCACTGACCACTTTGGCAATAGGATTGGCAATAATCTCTGGAGGAAAAAGTACTTTTACTGGCAAGCCTTTTTTGTACTCAGCAAAAGTAATAAAATCCAAATTATCGTACTTTATTGTTTCAAATTCTTTGAAATCTTTGGTAACAAAAGCCTCTGTTAGCTGTCTAGCTCTGTCAGCTCGAAAATTGAAAAATACTACCACATCACCATCTTCTACCAGACCAACTGGTCTATTTTTTCTATCGACAATCACAAAAGGTGGCATTTCTTCATCATAAATTTCTTTGGCATAAAATTCAGCAATAGCGTCTATAGGATCTTTGAAAGTATATTCAGATTCTCCTCTAGCAATAGCATTGTAAGCTTTGCCAATTCTATCCCAATTATTATTTCTGTCCATCCCAAAAAAACGTCCACCAACAGTGGCTAATTCACCAATTTTTTCTTTTTTACAAACACTCAAAAGTTGCTCGACAAATTGTTTACCCAAGTCTCGTGCTGTATCACGACCATCTATAAAAGCATGAATAAAAACATTTTTTTTCATTTTCATTGACTTGGCAAAACTAAGCAAAGCTTCCAAATGTTCTTGAGAAGAATGTACACCACCATTTCCAATAAGACCCATTAAATGAACTTTGGTTTTATTTTTTTTGGCTTTATTAAAAGCATCTACCAAGATGTTATCTTTGAAAAATTGTCCAGTAGAAATAGATCTATCAATTCTTGGCAAACTCTGATAACGCAAAATACCAGAACCAATAGTAGCATGTCCAACTTCAGAATTGCCCACTTCACCTCGTGGCA
>Ga0208863_1001075_pt1 | contig 19459 bp, 2 predicted proteins | sample RifOxyD3_FD_184040 | JGI IMG/M metagenome (GOLD analysis project Ga0208863, IMG submission 184040) | Soil microbial communities from Rifle, Colorado - Rifle Oxygen_injection D3 (SPAdes) | ecosystem: Environmental > Terrestrial > Deep subsurface > Rock core/Sediment | place: Rifle, Colorado...
CCGACACATCCAGTGAATTGCTGCTATTGATTGTTAAGGCACCGATGCTGTCAACGCCCGTGCTGTGCGTGACAGCATGTCCCGCGCTGATAAGTGCAGTATCAAGTGAACCTGGCAAGGCGCCCGTGCTCCAGTTGCCCGCCACCGACCAGTCGAGTCCGCCAATTGCGTTGGTAAAAGTTGCCGTGCCTGGTACAAATGCGTAAATCAGTCGTGCTGCTTCGCCGATGGCCAGGTTGTAACCCGTGCTAAATCCGCTTGGCACGTTGACCGTGGTGAAAGCAGCCACGTCCGGTGCCGTGGTGTGTTTCGACAGGAATGCAATGGCATCGGCATTGCCTGGTGTGTAGCCTGACAGCAAATTGGCATTTAACGTGCCAGCCGTGTTGGTGATGGAGCCGCTCACAGCAAGTTTGTCCGACTGCCCAGCCCCAATGCCACCCAATTCAATGTTCAGATTGGAGCCTGCGGCCAACTCCAGATCACCCGTGATGCTCAGCGTGCCCGCTGCACCCACGCCACCCGGGTTGATCGTTCCGTGGTTCAGCAAACCCGCAGCGCCGCTGCCAACTGCAATGGTGCCAGAGCCACCCAACGAGGCAGTGCTGGTGGTGGAAAAACCGTTAGGGACGCTAAAGGTGGCGCCACTGGCAACATTAAGTGCGCCCGTCATCGAAAAACCGGTCCCACCATAAGTCAAGGTTCCGCTGAGCACATTTCCCATCGAACCCACATTGATTACCCCCTGAGCATTGATGTCGCCGGAAGTATTAACGGTTTGTGTGCTGAGCGAAGAGGTGCTGGACAGCGCCCCGCCGTTGAGCGTACTCAATGTCAGGGTGGTGGCCGAGAGCGTATCTGCAGCAGTTGGTTTGTCGGCGATGTTGATACCCAGACTAGTGCTAGAAGCCGTCGAGCCCATCAGCGTCAAGGCCCCACCCGTCGCCACGCTGGCACCGGATTTGATGTGAATCCCATAGTTGGACGACGCGCTGGTAGCAATGCTGCTGCCGGTGATAGAAATGTCGCCACTGGCACTCGAAATTTTGGTGTCGGTGCCGGTCAAATTCACACCCCGCTCGGAGCTAGGGCCATCGCCGCTGGTGCCGGCCAGGCTGATGTTGCCGCTGACGGACTGCACGGTCGCAGCACCTTGCAAAATAATGCCGTCACCGTCAAACCCTCCCACGCCGACCAATACGACCGCTGCAGTACCCAGCGCGCTGATGCCTGCTGGCCCATCTATATCCAAACCGCGATTACCTACCCCTGTGCTCGCGACACTGGTACCACTGACCGAAATATTTCCGCTGCCGCTGACCAAGCTGCCAGTGCCACTGATCCAAGCGCCATAGTTTGAATTCACGCCGTTGGTGCTATTGCCCGTGATGTTGATCGTGCCTGTGCCAGCATTCACCTGTGCGCCACTGAGCAACCTGAATCCGTCACCGTCACTATGGGTTGTGCCCGAAAGCACCACTTTGGCTGCACTGCTGGCTTGCACCATGGCCAAGGCCTCAATCGCCAGACCAACGTTGCCAGTGCCACTTGATGCGCTGCTGACCCCAGTGATACTGATATTGCCACCGCTTGCAATCAGCGTGTTGGCATCGCTGATCCAGACACCGTAGTCACTGCCGTCACCGACACCACTTATGGCACTGACCGTGATGGCACCGCTGTTTGACATCAGTCTGGAGCCGTCCAGCAATTGGAAGCCATCGCCGTCATATGCGCCAACGCCGGTGATGTTGATCGAGCCGCTGTTGGTGGTGATGCCAGCGCCGGACGAAATTCGCACCCCGCGATTAAGGTCACCTGCCGTGCCCGAACTGCCAGCCGTCCCGTTCAACGTGATTGCGCCCGTACCCGTCGCGCTAAGTGTTGCGTTGTTATGAATATAAACACCCATGTTGAGCGAGCCGGTGGACGCACCACCCAAGCCGGTCAAGCTAATCAAACCATCCGCAGCCGTGATCGATGCACCGGTGCCGATGCGCACCCCACTGTTGTTATTCACGCCTGCGCCACCCGTGCCGTTCAAGGTGATTGTGCCTGCGCCGCTGGTTTGAATGCTGCTGGTGCCGGTGACATAGATACCGTTAGCCAACGACGTTTCGGCAAACCCCGTGCCGTTCAGTGCGATGTTGCCACCGCCTGAATTGATAAGCGCCCCATCCAGCAAGATCCCGCTGACATAGCCCGCCATACCTTGTGCGTTGCCCGAGCCATTGCCTGTCGATCCGCCACCCAGCGTGATGTTGCCCCCGGCACTGCTGATGCTGGCGCCAGTGTTCATCACAATGGCACCGCCACCCGCGCCGTCATAGTCCGAGTTCAGCGTGATGCCTGCACCGCCCAATGCAGCCGTGACTGTGCTACCCGCGTTCAAAATAATGTTGTCGTTGGCACGCAGCGCCAGTGTCGACCCGGCTACTGCGGCAATGCTGGCCGAGTTTTGCAAACTGCCCGCCACATTGATGGCTGCCGCGCCGGTGGTGTTGATGGTGCCCAGATTATTGAAATTTTGGCCAAGGCTCAGCGTGCCACCCAGATTCAGTACACCCGCGCTACCCAGGCTCAAGCTGGCCATGCTGGACGTGCCCGAGCCAGTCAAAGAAAGGCTGCCACCCGAAATATTCAGCGCGGCGTCTGACGTCAGACTAAAGCCAAACTGACTGCCCGAACTGATATTAACGGCGCCAAAGCTGGCACCGATAAAGATGTTGTCCGCAATGGTGGGCAGCGCATCGTTGCTCCAGTTCAGCGCATCCGACCATAACGCGCTGGCAGCACCACCATCCCAAAAGGTTTGCGCCAGGGTGTTGGCCGTCACATCAAAGCTCAGGGCAGTGGCCGTGTAGGTTGGCGTAGCTGTAAAACTGTTTGTATTTGTCACGTCAAAGGTGCCCGACAGCCCCCCCACTGCGCTGACGGCGCTATAAGTGCCAGCGCCACCCGCGCCACTGATGTTCAGCGTACCAGCGCTCACATTGGCTGTGCCTGACACGGCCAGACTGTCCGCATTGCCCGCACCCGTGCCATCAAAATCAAGACTGAGTTGACTGCCAGCGCTCATCAACAAATGACCGGTAATCGCCAGTGTGCCGGTTCTATCCGCCTTGGCAATGCCCGGGGCAATGGTGCCAGTGTTGGTCAGTGTGTTGCCCGCACCTACGACAATTGTGCCCTCGCCAGCCAGCGTGCCAGCGTTGGTGAAAGCACCCGTTTTGGTGAAGGTGGTGCCGGCCGCGACCTCAATGGTTCCGGCGTTGCTGGCCAGAGTTGGAATGGAAATGTTGCCGCTTTTGACCGTGATGCTGCCGGTGTTGGTGAAGGCAATCCCGTTATGAAGTGGCGTCGAAGTACCGGCGGTCTTTGTGAAGGTGCCAGCGTTGTTGATAATGCCGGAACGACCTGCCCAGCCAGCAATTTGCGTATCGCTTTGCAAATCGACCGTGCCGCCACTCTGGTTAGTAAGAATACCTCCTTGGTCGAACAGTGCACCGCCGGTCTTGGCCCAGTTGATGGTGCCACTGTTGACCAGTTCACCGCCTAAGTTGATGCCGCTGTCACCAGCGCCGCCGAAGGTAATCGTGCCAGAGTTGGTAAGCGCACTGTTATAGAGCCAGCCACCGTCCCAGCGCCAGACACCCGCCAGCGTAGCACCGGTGTTGGCAGTCCAACTGCCGCCGTTCAGAGTAACACCGTCGCCTTGGCCGGTCGATGTTCCGCTGAAGCTGCCGCCGCCATTGAGCAAGATGCTGCGGCCCGTCGGAACATTGATAACGGAGCCACCTTGATGGTTAAAAGTAATGCCGCCGTGGACGGGAGTCGAAGTACCGGCGGTCTTTGTGAAGGTGCCAGCGTTGTTGATAATGCCGGAACGACCTGCCCAGCCAGCAATTTGCGTATCGCTTTGCAAATCCACCGTGCCGCCACTTTGGTTGGTGAGGGTGCCGCCAAGGTCGAACAGTGCACCGCCGGTCTTGGCCCAGATGATGGTGCCGCTGTTGGCCAGTTCGCCACCAGTGTTCATGCCGCTGTCGGCCCCACCGCCGAAGGTGAGCGTACCGGTGTTGGTGAGCACGCTGTTAGTGAGCCAGCCGCCGTCCCAGCGCCAGACACCCGCCAGCGTAGCACCGGTGTTGGCAGTCCAACTGCCGCCGTTCAAAGTAACTCCGTCGCCTTGGCCGGTCGATGTTCCGCTGAAGCTGCCGCCGCCATTGAGCAGGATGCTGCGGCCCGTCGGAACATTGATATCGGAGCCACCTTGATGGTTAAAAGTAATGCCGCCGTGGACGGGAGTCGAAGTACCGGCGGTTTTTGTGAAGGTGCCAGCGTTGTTGACAATGCCGGAACGACCTGCCCAGCCAGCAATTTGCGTATCGCTTTGCAAATCCACCGTGCCGCCACTTTGGTTGGTGAGGGTGCCGCCAAGGTCGAACAGTGCACCGCCGGTCTTGGCCCAGATGATGGTGCCGCTGTTGGCCAGTTCGCCACCAGTGTTCATGCCGCTGTCGGCCCCGCCGCCGAAGGTGAGCGTACCGGTGTTGGTGAGTGAACTATAAAGCCAGCCACTGTTCCAACTAGAAGCCCCTGCAATGCTGGTTGTCCCTGTTCGATTTACCGTGCCACTTGTCCACGCCAACCCGTTGTTGATCGAAACCGCACCAGCCCCGGCCAGCGTACCACCCGACAAGGTCAAGCTGCTGATATTGGAAGTGCCATCAATGGTCAACGTGCCAGCAGAATGAACCAGGTCTGCGTTGCTTGTGAGACTATTAACTGCACTGTTGGCATAGATCAAAACCGACCCCACCGAACCTGCAATGTACGCATTGGTGGTAGCAGTTGGCACCGCCGCCGTGCTCCAGTTGGCCGCATCGACCCAGTTGTTGGTGCCCGCACCGCCGTCCCAAACCGTCTTGCCAGTCAACGCCGCATTACTGAACATCAGGCTCTTGGGCAAGTAATTGGTTGCGGCCAAATTGGTAGCACCAGTCAGTGCCGGTGTGCCCGACAAACCTGTGCCAGTGGTCAGCACCGTCATGTCATCGGTCATGGGTGTCAAGTCACTTAAACGGAGCATATTCACCGTGCCACCGCTCAAGTCAGCCGTGCCTTTGACAACCAGCACGTCAAACTCGCCCACCGCACCGGTCAATCCCACATCCAGGTTCACCTGGCTGCTGATACCGCTCATGGTCAGGTTGCCATTGATGATCAGTTTGCCAGAGTTGTCGCCCAGCGCATCACCCGGGGCAATGGTGCCAGCGTTGACCAAGGTGCCTGCAGTTCCCACATCCAGTGTGCCCGCGCCGCTGATCGTGCCAGCGTTGGTAAAACCACCCGCCCGAGACAGCGTTGCACCCGTGGCTACACTGAGGTTGCCACTTTGGGTAAAGTTGGTCGGGCTAATGGTGAACGTTTGCCCGCTGGTGTTGGCGTTGATCGTGCCGGCGTTGACGAACGTACCGCCAGTCCAGTTTTGATCAAAAGCCCCGTAGCCTTGCACCGTGATGCCCGAGTCGATTTGCAGCGTTTGTCCATTACCGGCATACAGTCGGAAAATACCCCCTGTATTGTTGATTGTGGCAGTACCGGGCGTCGTTATGTGGTGCACAGTTCCGGCTGCTTCATCGGTGTATTGACCGTCCACATACCAAGTGGCGTTGTTCCTGTTGACGGTGATGCCATTGGCCAAGGTCAAGCCATGAATGATGTCAAGCTCGCCGTTCATGGTCAGGTTGCTACCAATCGTGACCGCATCGAGTTGTCGGTTTTGGCCAGCGTAGGCCGAATTAAACACCGTGCCATCGTTGCTGACCAGGGTGCCGCCGGTGATGATGCCGGTGAACAAGTTAAGCCCGCCCTTGAACAAACCCGCACTGCCAATGTCCAGCACATTGCCCGAGTTATCCAGCTTGCCCGACCAGGTTAGTGACGTACCAGCGCTGCGCGTAAAGTGGGTCGCTCCCAACGTGGTTCCCAGCCCCGCCACGGTATCTGTTTGACCCAACACGAGCGTGCCTGCTGTCAGATTCACCACACCCGAATTGGTGAAGGTGGTGGGGCTGATCGTGAACGTTTGCCCACTGGTGTTGGCGTTGATCGTGCCGGCGTTGATGATGCTGTTGCCTACCCAGTTCTGGGTCAGGGTTCCGTAGCCTTGCAGGGTGATGCCGCTATCAATCTGGAGCGTCTGGCCGTTGCTGGCCCAGTTGTAAATAGTACCGCCGGTGCTATTGACCGTCGCTGTGCCTGCTGTGGACAAATGATGCACCGTTCCAGCAGCGGCGGCAGCGCCTGCCGTGCCCGTGCCAGCGTCATAACCATTGAAATACCAGATGCTGGCTCCCTTGTCGACAATCACGCCATTGACCAGCGACAGATTGTGATAGATGTTGATATCTCCATTCACAGTCAGATTACTGGCAATAGTGACTCCATCAAGTTCGCGCACCCCAGCATTACTGGTATTGAATACAGTGCCGTCATTGCTGACCAAAGTGCCGTTTTTGATGATGCCAGTCAGCAGACTTAGTCCACCCGTGCCAAAGACACCTGCATTTCCAATATCCAGCGTACCGCCGCCCAGATCAAGCGTACCGCTGATCGTCACCGTGCCCCCAGTGCGGCTGATGGTGCCGACATTCGCCAACGCAATCGGTCCGCCCAGGTCAAGCACACCTGCGGAGGCCCGAAGCGTTCCGTTGTTGACAACCGACACATTGGCAGGCTTGCCAAACGTCAGCGTCTGCCCTGACAGGTTGGCATCAATGATGCCGCTGTTGATGATTGCCCTATTGGTTCCGTCCCAAGCGCCTACCCCGCCCTTGCCATTGACCGTGATGCCAGCGCCAATCGTCAAGGTTTGATCGTTGATCTGCTGATGGATACCGCCACCGGTCAGGGTAATGGTGGCACTGCCCGGTGTGGTGATGCTTTGTGCGCCAGTTGTTTTAAAGCGCAGCCAGTGATTGGTTCCTGCTGTCAGCGTGATGCCGTCATTCAACACCAGGTTGCTGTTGATGTGCAGTTCGCCATTGATGGCCAAATTGCTGCCAATGGTGACCCCGTCAAACGTGCCGCCGGTTGAACTGTTGGTGTTGGTGGTGAGCACCGGTGTGGCATCGCTGTTGGTCAATGTGCCGCCGCTAATGGTGCCGGTCAGAGAATTCAGGCCACCTGTGCCAAAGAAACCGGCACTGCCAATGTCAAGGCTGGTTGCTGTATTGTCCAGCGTGCCAATGATGTTGAGCGTGCCACCCGTTCGGCTATAGCTTCCCAAACCTGCTGCGGTGAACGATCCACCCAAATTCAGCGTACCAGCACTGAGATTGGTGTTGCCCGCGGCATTGCTCCAGGCATTGGTCGGGTTGATCGTCAACGTGCCACCCACTGCCTCCAATTGGCTGCCCGTACCCAATGTGAGTGTGGTCGGCGTGATGTTGGTTGTACCCGACGTGGCCCGCAGCGTGCCGTTGTTGGTGAAGCTGGCCGTATTGATCGTCAGCGTCGCGGTTGTGTTGTTGTCAATCACGCCGTTATTGACCCAGCCACCACCACCGTAATATTGACTCAAGTTTGCGCTGCCCTGCACGGTGATGCCGCTGGCAATGGTCACCACACCGCTGTTGTTGCCGCCGTTGTTGTAGAGCGTGCCACCGGTTCGGCTCAGTGTGGCAGTTGCACCCGTTGGTGTTCCTGCTGCCAGCCCAATGTTGGCCGCAACACTTTTGAAGTAGAGCGTGCTGTTGCCGGTATTGAAGTTCACCCCATTGGCCAGCAACAGGTCTTGCCCAATGTTGAGTGAGCCGCTCTCAGCCATGCTGCTGCCAATGGTGATGTTATCCAGCGCGCCGGAGTTGGCACTTAGCGTCGGCGTGGCATCCGTGTTAATGATCGTGCCGTTTGCAAGCGTGCCGTAAAGTGTGTTCAGTCCACCGGTACCCAGGGGTCCAGCCGAGCCGATGTCCAGTGCCGTTGCGCTGTTTTGTAAATCCAGCACCCCCCGAATGGCCAGCGCACTGCCTGCCGTGCGGGTGTAAGCACCCAAATTAGCCAACGTGAAGGTGTTGTACAGGTTCAGCGTGCCTGATGTCAGGTTGAGGCTGCCAGCATTGCTCCAGGCGTTGGTCGGGTTAATGCTGAACGCGCCACCTGTAACGTTGAGGGTGTTGCCCGCGTTCAGGGTCAAATTGGTTGGCGCGAGGTTGACAGTGCCACTGGAGGCCGTGATCGTGCCGTTGTTGGTGAAGCTGGCCGGGTTAACCGTCAGCGTCCCGGTCGTGTTGTTGTCAATCACGCCGTTGTTGACCCAGCCACCGCCGCCGTAGTAATGACTAAAGTTTCCGCTGCCCTGCACGGTGATGTTGCTGGCAATGGTGACTACACCGCTGTTGTTGCCGCCGTTGTTGTAGAGCGTTCCGCCAGTTCGGCTCAGTGTGGCAGTTGCACCCGTTGGTGCTCCTGCTGCCAGCCCAATGTTGGCCGCAACACTTTTGAAGTAGAGCGTGCTGTTGCCGGTATTGAAGTTCACCCCATTGGCCAGCAACAGGTCTTGCCCAATGTTGAGTGAGCCGCTCTCAGCCATGCTGCTGCCAATGGTGATGTTATCCAGCGCGCCGGAGTTGGCACTTAGCGTCGGCGTGGCATCCGTGTTAATGATCGTGCCGTTTGCAAGCGTGCCGTAAAGTGTGTTCAGTCCACCGGTACCCAGGGGTCCAGCCGAGCCGATGTCCAGTGCCGTTGCGCTGTTTTGTAAATCCAGCACCCCCCGAATGGCCAGCGCACTGCCTGCCGTGCGGGTGTAAGCACCCAAATTAGCCAACGTGAAGGTGTTGTACAGGTTCAGCGTGCCTGATGTCAGGTTGAGGCTGCCAGCATTGCTCCAGGCGTTGGTCGGGTTAATGCTGAACGCGCCACCTGTAACGTTGAGGGTGTTGCCCGCGTTCAGGGTCAAATTGGTTGGCGCGAGGTTGACAGTGCCACTGGAGGCCGTGATCGTGCCGTTGTTGGTGAAGCTGGCCGGGTTAACCGTCAGCGTGCCGGTTGTGTTGTTGTCAATCACGCCGTTGTTGACCCAGCCACCACTGTAGTAATGGTTCAAGTTTCCGCTGCCCTGCACGGTGATGCCATTGGCAATGGTGACGACACCGCTGTTGTTGCCGACGTTGCTGGTTAAAGAGCCACCCGTATGGGTTAGCGTGGCAGTTGCACCCGTTGGTGCTCCTGCTGCCAGCCCAATGTTGGCCGCAACACCTTTGAAGTAGAGCGTGCTGTTGCCGGTATTGAAGTTCACACCATTGGCCAATAGCAGGTCCTGGGTGATGTAGAGCGTGCCGCTCTCGGTCATGCTGCTGCCGATAGTGATGTTATTTAACGTGCCATTGCTGCTGGTCAGAACGGGGGTGGCATCGCTGTTGGTCAGGGTGCCGCCGCTAATGGTGCCGGAAAGAGAATTCAGGCCACCCGTGCCAAACAAGCCCGTACTGCCAATATCAAGCGTATTGCCGGTGTTGTCAAAACTGCCTGTCACGTTCAACGTGGAGCCTGCCGTACGACTAAAGCGGCCCGTTGCCAATTGTGCAGCGCTAAAACTGCCATTCAAATTCAATGTGCCTGCATTCAATGCAATGCTACCAAGATTGGTCCACGCCACAGCACCTGAGCCAATGGTGTGCGTGCTGCCACTCAAGCTGATAGTGCCATCATTGACCAGTGACGTGCTTGGGGTGATGTTGAGGGTTGCCCCTGCGGCAACACTGATGCTGCCAGTGCTTGCACTGTTGGTGAAGTTGGTCGGGCTGATGGTCAGTGTGCCAGCCGTGACATTCATGGCTCCGTTATTGACAACATCGGTTCCATAAATCGCCATCGACCCAGCCGTTAAATTCACGGAGCCATTGTTGGTGAAGGCGCCTGGATTACTCGACTGAATAATGAATGCCTGCCCTGAAGTATTGGCGTTGATCGTGCCAGCATTAACAATAGCAGCACTGCCCCAGTCATCCAGCGTGCCATAGCCCTGCAAAGTGATGCCACTGTCGATATATAAAGTTTGCCCAGGAGTGGCGTAGTTGGCGGAAATATATCCACCTGCACTCGTGATCGTGGCAGTCCCTGGCGATGCAATATGCTGGGCACCCGCCGTGCCAAAGTTCCAACTGCCATTACCTTTGTTAACCGTAACCCCACTGGCCAACGTCAGTCCGTTATAAAAATTCAGCGAGCCAGTTGTCGTCAAATTGCTGCCGATGGTGACCCCATCGAGCGAGCCATTGCTGCTGGCAAGAGCGGTGCCTGTGATCGTGCCGCCAGCAATCGTGCCACTGAAGCTGGTTAGCCCACCCGTGCCAAATTTGGTATCCAAATCCAGGCTGTTTCCCGTATTGGTCAAAACGCCCGTCACATTGAACGTACTGGCCGAATTACTGATGCTGCCGATGCCCGTCGAGCTGAAAGTACCACCGAGATTGACAACGCCCGCTGTCGAACTGATCGTGCCGCCCGCATTGCTCCAGGCTCCTGTCAGGTTCAGTGTTCCAGCCTGATTGACTATGCCAGTGTTGGCCCAAGCGGAGATGAATGTCGTTGTCGCGCCCGATGCGACATTGATCGTGCCGCTGTTGGTCATGCCGCCAATGCCTTCGAAGCTGAGCGTACCGGCATTGACATTCAGTGTGCCGCTGTTGATGAGCGTTATGGCCTGGGTCAGTCGTGTGGTTCCGGCGCTGCTTTTGGTGATGGTCGCGCCGACCTGATTGTTAAATGTGATCGCTCCGCCGCTGCAGCAGGTGTCCCATAACTGGTTGTTCAAAATATTGAACTGCCCGCCCGACAGGTTGTTGAATGTTCGCGCCCCGCTGGGCGTGCGTTGCTGCTGCGTGCCGTTCCAGTTCACTGTGCCGCTGTTGTTGAAGGTCGTCGGTGCAAAGAAAGGTGTCAATGCATTCGGCGCCGTGGTATTGCTGATGTTGTAGGTTGCATTCGCTGGCAAGTTGAATGTATTGATCGCCAAGGTCGCTTCAGTGTGGGTTGCGGTGCCGCCCGCCTCCAGGGTAAAGCTGCCCGCGCCAATCAGCCCGCCACCGGTCAGGTTCAAATCTTTGGCTGTCATGGCAGACGCAATAGTGGCGGTGCCAGACGAAATATTGACGGTTTTGCCCGCAGCGCTGATTGTGCCGCCATTCGCATCCAGCGTGACTGTCCCCAAATTGACCTGTCCACCGCCAATGCCATCAGAGTCCGGGTTGAACACCATATTCAACAGCCCGAAGGACGACGAGATGTCGGCGTTCAAATTGATGTCATTGTGGGCGTTCAAGGTCAGCGTTGCACTACTTACGTCCGAGGACATGGTGATGGCGTCGCTCACCGTGATATTGCCAAAACCCGTACCTGTGTCCAATGTTTGAATAGTCAAATTGCTGAGAGCCAAAGCAGTAGCAACTTGCAAACCGGTCATATCACCACCTGTTGCAGCAATGGTGTAGTCGGTCGGGTCGATCAGCCATGTTCCGTGTTTGCCGCTGGCCGCTAAGGTGCTAACCCGCGCACCCTCAGCCACGTAAACATGCGCGGCCGAGGTATCCACAAAGCCACCGTCACCGGTCACCGGAGCTGACGCATCAATACTGCCGCTCACGTTGACCGAGCCTGCCACCATGTCACCAAGCAGTTTGATGCTGCCACCACCCTGGGCACCGCTGGCATCCAAAACGCCAGAGTGGGTCACGGTGCTGCCTTGCAGCTCTATCTCGCCGCCCTTGAGAACCAGCCCTGTGGCTTTGACCACACCCGTGTTGTTGACCACGCTGTCGAGTGCGCCTTTGACTTGCCCCGCCGTCATGGTGACCGCCGTGGTGGCCTCCATGCGGCCCGAATTGTCAAGATTGACCTTGAGCGCTGCGTCTTCAATCCGTGCCCGGATCAGGCCGTCGCCGGTCATATCCACCGCCACTGTGTTGCCCGCCGCCAGGGTGATGTTGGTGGCAAACAACAAGCCGTCGTTTTGAACATCGTTGCCCACTAGTGCAATGCTGCCGCTGGCGTTGATCAGGCCTTCGTTGCGAATATGGCCGCCCCCGGGTTGTCTCAGGCGGTAGTTGCCGGCCATGAAGTCGTCATTACCCAGGCCCAGCGTGGTGGCCAGAATGCCACCCACATTGACCTGGCTGCCGCGTGCAAAGAGCATGCCGTTGGGGTTGCTAAAAAACACCTGGCCGTTGGCGTTGAGCTTGCCGTAGATTTGACTGGCCTCGTTACCAATGATGCGGTTGAGCGCCACTGCGCTGCTGCCGGGTTGCACAAAGTTGACGCTGGCGGCGCTGCCAATGTTGAAGCTTTGCCAGTCCAGCGCAGCGCGCTGGGTGTTTTGTTGTACGGTCAATACATTGGCCGCCTGGCTGATGCTGGCGCTGCCGGCCACCACCTGGCCGCCGGTGGGCAGGCTTGCAACGTCAAGCGCCCAACCGGGGGTGGCGACAAAGGCCAGAGCCAGCGTCAGGCCGGGGCCCACCGTGCCCGAGCTTGCCTTACCACATGACTTTGCTATTTCAGCCGTAGCAACCCAGGTTTGGGTGATCTGGCTCCAGATCAGTCGGTAAATGTGGTTCATGGCTAGAACTCCATTGGGTTTTATGTTTTGCGCTTACCACGCATAGCCCAGGCTGAGCCAAAGCCTGGTTTTGCCGTTGTCAGCCGGATTCAGGGCGTCATGGCCGGGCTTGGCCAAAATGGCACTGAGCGTTGCGGTCTTGTTGAACTGCCAGTCAGCGCTCACACCAAAGTCGCTGAGTGTTCGCTGGTTGGGCGTGGTGGCCGTGGGCAAGGGGTTGCGCGAGAGCTCCAACTTGGCGTAGTCGGCAAACACGCTGAGTGCCAGCATCGGCTGGGCCTGCCAGCGAGCGCCCAGTTTAAGGTGCTGACCACTGTCGGCGCTGGCCTCGCCACTGGCATAGCCGGGAATCAGAGCGGGGCCGCCCAAGCTGAACTTCTCGGAAGAGTCCAAATTCTTGCTGGCCGCTTGCATCGTGTATTGAAACAGCAAGCTGACATCAGGGCTGATGATTTGCTGGCGAATGGCAGTCAGGGTCCATTTGCTGAAGCTGCCAGCCGTATCTGGCCCAGTGGGCGGCGCATCTGCCGCCGCGGCTGCGCTGCCCAGGTCAAGCTGACCCGTGCGCAACACCAAGTCCAACCGTGTGGAGCCACCACCAAGCAGTTCGTCCAGCCAGTCAGCGTTGGCACTCAAGCTCAAACCCTTGGATTGTTTGTCGAACTGCACATTGGCAGCACGGAACTCATCAACCAGTTTGCTTTGATCGGTTTCAAGCTGGAACCTGAGGTTGCGGGCGCGGCTGCGAATGAGTGGGTACGAGACACCCAGGCGCAGGGAGTCTGCCGTGCCGTTGGCATCCAGGTTGACAAAGTCGCCACCCAAACTGTACAGGGCACGTGACACGGCTGCGCTGAGACGCCAGCCGTCCCCACCCACAGGGAGCTCACCCCGAAGGGCGTAGGTGACCAGGCCTTTGTTGACGCTTGAGAGCACATTCAAGCTAATGCGCTCACCCCGGTTAAACGGCCCGTTGGCATTGAGCGTGAGTCCCAGGCGGTTGACACCGGTGGACGGCAAGCCGTGGTTGTTGGCTTCTAGTCGGGCATTAAAGGCGGGTTCTGTTTTTTGCACCAGCACCACATCGGTACTGCCCGGCAGGCCGCCGGCCTGCAGGTCCAGGCTGGCCTGGCCACCGGCGAGTTCGTTAATGAGCAATATCTGGCGCTCCAGCCGGGGCAGTGTCAGGGCCTCACCCACGGGTAAGCGGTCCAGGTAGCGGTAAACCACATCCGGAGCCACCAGGCTTTCACCTTCCAGCCGTGCTTCACCCAGGCGGCCTTCGCTGATGCTGATTTCAATCACACCGTCTTTGATTTTTTGCGGCGCCAGGTTGGCTTGGGCCAGAAAAAAGCCCGCTTGTTTGTAGCGGGCTTCAACGGCTTCAACCACTTCGATCAGTTCACCAAAGTTCAGGGCACGCCCAACCCAGGCGGCAACGGCTGCCCGTAGCGCTTCACTTGAGAGCGCACCGTTGCCGACAAAGTCAAATTGGGTCACCATGACACGGGCATCACCCACCTCGACCGGTGGCTTGGCGCGCGGCGCAGCGGGTGCCTGAATCGGTGGCAATACCGTGGCGGGTGCTTGCTCCAGTGGGGGCCGCGTTTCTTGCAAGATAAGCCCGGCATCAGGCGGGGTTTGGGCCAAACCAGGCATGCTTGCCAAAGTCAATACCAGCGCCGCTAACCCAGCCCTGCCAGACAGCCTAAATATATTGCAAAACATAATTCTCCAGATTGAGAAGTGGCCCCACGAGGCTTGTCGTTGATAAATGATTGCAACAAATGTGCTCGAAGCATTTCTCCGAGCTTATCTACGTGTTTAATGATACCAAACAGGTCTACCTGAACCCTTGTCGACCTAACCCATTACACCGCTACTGGACCGAACATTCCCCTTCGGTCGCGGTATCTGTGCTGCTCTGGTCTGTGCCTGAGTCAGTCTGTGACGCTGTCGCAGCGGCGCCCTCTTTGGGCTTGCCTGAGGCTGGCTGATCTGTGGTGGCCGGCGTGCCTTGCTCTTGCGTGCTGATGCTGCTCGTGGTCTTCTTCTTCTCGTCAAGCTTGGGGATCACCGGCGGCGGTGTGAAACCAATGCCCGGGTTGCGCGGCAGTATCACCGGGGGCTGATTGGGCGGCAAATGGCCCACTTGCCCCGCAGCCAGGTTCAGGCTGCCCTGGGGGTTGCTGGCTTGCACCGAGCCAAAGGTCACCGCCAGGTAGGTGCCATCGGGCAAGGCGCCGCAGTTGGCCAGGCACACGCGCAAGTCAAACTGGGTGCCCCGTATGCCCACGGTGGCCGTGGCGGTGTTGAGTTTGTAGGCGTCGCGGTTGCCACGTTTGCTGATTTGTCCGGTGATGGTGCGCAAGCCGCCTTTGAGCATCGAGAACACAAAGTTGTCTTCAGCCGGGGCTTCCTTGACAAATTTGTAGCTCTCGACCTTGAGTTGGGAGTCCGGGCGCAGCACCATTTCGCCGCCGTCGCTCATGGCAACACGCACGTAGCCGGCCACGCCGGTGATGACGGTGTCGCCCGCGTTGACTTGTACACCGGCCACACCAGGCACACTTTTGCCGTCCGCTTTTTGTACCGAGACCTGCCCAGACAGGTGGGTAATGGTGCCCTGCGCCCAGCCTGGCAGGGTAAACAGCGTGCCCAGTGCGAGCAGCAGAACGGCTAGAAACGTTTTACGGTTTTGCATGGTGTTGGTCCTGGGCTCTTCAGGCTTAGCGACACACCAGCTGGCGGCCTTTGGGTTTGTCGATCCGAACGATTTCTTCTGCCGGTTTTTCTATGGTGACGTTGGCAACAACGATGGTTTGCGGGTCTGGGGCGACGGTTTGTTCTGCCGCAGCTTCTTCGGTTTTATCGTCCGTGCTGGTATCAGCGGTGTTGGTTTGGTCGATGTCTGTGGTGGGTGCTGATTCGTCCTCGGTGATCGAGTTGTTGGTGGTGATGGTGATGATTGTGTTTGTACTAGCGCCCGAAGTAGACGTGAGATCACTCGACGACTGTATTGCTGAGATGACTGAGACCACCTCAGCGTCGGTGATCAGGCTGGTTGACCCGGTTGTGCTCAGTGTGACCGGGCCGTCAACGCTGGTGGTATCTACCGTGTTGGCAAGGTAGGCCAGTTCCACGCTGCCAGTGGAGGCAAGCGTCAATTTGTCTGCCGTGACGTTGTTGGCGCCTGGTGTGGCTGAGCTGATTTTGCCGCCGGTGGTGCTGATCGAGACGCTGCCCGCAGGAGCACTGACTTTGGCCAGTACAACGTTACCGCTGGCTTGCAGGTCAATATTGCCGCCCTCAGTGCTGACTGTGGTGTCTGGATTCATGCTGAGGTCGGTGGGCGGGTCGATCAAAATGTCGCCACCGCCCGACGTGATGTTGCCCATGATCTTGAGCGCCTGACCGTTTTGCGAATAAGACAAGTTGGCGGCATTGCCCGTGCTCAGACCGGTGAGTGACACCGCACCCGTGGGCGAGTTCACCAGATCAATGCCGCCTGTCTTGGTGGTGGCCAGCAATGCCTGCGTGTTGAGTTGTAGCGGTGTGGCCGGACTGCCAACGCCGCTGCCAGCACCAAGCACCACGCTGGGCGCAGTTAAGACAACTTGCGGGCCCGAAGCCAGGATGGCGGCATTGCTTTTGAGCACGATGCTTTGCATGGCCGTCAGACTGCTGCTCAGATTAAGGTTGCCGGGGCTACCCAGATTGAGGTTGGCAAAGGTGCCCGCCAGGTTGCCGCCGGTTTGGCTGAAGTCTGCCGAGGTCAGGTCGCCAGTGCCGTTGAGGGTGCCTGCGTTCAGCCGCAGCGCGCTGGTTTGCAGGCTGCCGGTGACGGTCAGTTGTCGACCCGCCATCGTCAGAGTGCCCTGGCTGCTCAGGCTGCTGAGGTCAACGTCGCCGGCGCTGGCGTCAAAGTTCACATTTGAGCCTGCCGGGATCACAACTGCTGCCACATTGGCCAGGTCAGGTAGTGCACCGCCAGCCCAGTTGGCTGCGTCTGACCAGTTGCCGCTGGTGCCGCTCCAGGTGACTGAGCTCAGTTGGGTGATGTTGGCGCTCAAGCCTACTTGCTCAAGCAGGTTGTAATTGCCTGCATCCGCGCCGCCCAGGGTGAGGCCGCTGATGGTGACGGTTTTGCCCTGGCCCACGTTTTTGTCAGCAAAGGCGCCGACGACATTGCCCACCAGCGAAACATCGTCGGACCCCAGGGGCGTCATGACAGGGGCTCCAAGCAGTGTCGCCAAAGTGCTGCCGTCATAGGTCTTGCTGACAGCGTTGATGCCGCTGACCGCCAGGCTGGCCGGGGTGATCTGACCAATATTGCCACTGGCATTGACGCTGTAGCCATAGACCGGAACACTTCCTGTAGCGGCGCTACTCACCACACCAGTAAGCGTCGGATTTGCCACCGTGACCAGCTTGGCCGAGCCCACGTTTTTATCGCTCAAACTGCCACTCAGGCCCGCCAGTTCGGCCCCAGTCACCACGTCTCCGAAAAGCGCCCCCGACACATTGGTCAAGCCGACGCCAGACAGGTCAATACCGGTCAGTCCGTCATAGACCTTGGAAACAGATCCCGTCAAAGTGGCCGTCAAGACCTCGGGCGTTAGGGCATACATCAGACCGTTGCCAGTTGTTGCAGGCAAAGTGACACCCTGACTGGCGTTGTATTGAATGAAATCAGGCAACAAGCTGCCGCCCGAAGCTGCCGTCAGCATGGCATCTGGTGATGATGTCCACATCAGCCAGCGACCATTGGGCGAGGCAAGCGCCGCTGCATTGGCAAAACCGGAAACACTGCCGTTGTAAAAACCCGTGCTGGTGACCACGCCAATATCGCCACCAGTGGAGCGAATGTAAGCCAAGCGCTCCAGGCTTTCGCTAGCTGCATTGGCGGCTAAACTGTCTACGTAAAGTGCCCCTGCTTGCGTCGTCAACTGGATGTTGTTGGCAGCCTCAATCGATGCGGCGGCAGCGAAATTTGAAAGTAACCGAATATCGCGGTAAGCCGTTGCATCGACCGAGCCACCTGCCAACCAGCGAGCATGATTAAGCAAAATGTCCTGCCCGGCACTGACTGCCATATTGCCTCCAGCAATTAGGCCGGCACTTAAATTGACATCACCGCCTTGCGCCGCCAAAACCAGGTTGCCCGAGGTATTGATTGAGCCAGCTACTGCGATACCACCCGCGTTATTGACCGTTGTCCCTCCCTGGTCATTGACCAGACCATTGAGGGTGAGTTGCGCACCACTGCTGTAAATGGTCACATCGCCAACTGCATCTGCGTTGGCACTTGACGCAACATTGCTTGACACACCAATGACGCCGAAAAGGTTATTGACAGCGGTAAAGCTTGCGCCTCCGCTAGATACAAACTGCAAGGTACCCGCAGCAAGCTGTGACGGCGCGTTGATCATGCCGACAGCATGGATACTCAGTGTCAAAGGCGTAGAGACAACCATGCCAGTGCCCTGCCCCAAAATGGCGCTGCCCGAAATGGTGCCGAACGCCGATAAGGGCAGGCTTGTTTCACTCATGGTTTCCACATAGCTGTGAATGCCAGTTGTCACTAAAGGCGTAAAAGTCGTTGACTTGAGAAAATTGAGACTGAATGAGGGCTCTGACATCAATCCTGATACCAGGTTGATGTCAATGCCGTTTGACAAACCAATGGTGACATCGTCTACAAAACTGCCGTTGACCGCAGCGCCGTAGTTGAATTGGATTTCACCATTGGGCCGAAGAATCGACTCAAATTTGGCGGCGGGAGCCTCAGAATTGACGGGGTAACCGTACCGGACCACATCCCACACCACGGACAAGTTCCCAGTACTGGCAGCAATACGAATATCTTTGCCGGCATTGCCCTGCAACACCCAGTCATTCCAGGCAGGGGCAATGGCTTTGTAAGACGCAAGACCAATGACTGAGTCGCTGTAGCTTGACGTTCCCGAATCAAACGTAATCAGGCCGTTGGTCGTGATGAACGCCTGGGTGTAGTCGGTGCCGAAATAGTTGAAGGTAAACGGCAGGTTGTAGGTGAAGTATGTGTCGTCCACGTAATTGCCGCTGCCCAAACCAAGCAGGTTGACGTCGCCTGCAGAGTTCAGCGTGATGTTGCCATTGGACTGCACACCACGCAGCGTGATGTTGGCGCCACTGAGCGTCATGTCTAAGGCGTTGCCTTCTGCACTGGCATTGGAAATAATGCCAGCGTCCTGCGTCAAATCACCGCCCGTTGCAGTCAGGCTCAAGCTGCCGCCAGCATTAACAGAATCGGTCAATGTCACACTGCCGGTATTGATCACAGTCACTGCGCCATTTGGATTTGCAATGTTTGACAAAGTCAACGCACCCGAATTTGACAATTCAATCACACCATTGGTGGTATTGGTGGCAGCAAACCGGGCAATTTGATTGTCGGCGTGAGTCAAAACAGTTCCGGTTGCGGAGCGCGTTGTGAGTTCCCCAGCGGTAACCAGGGCTGTTGTCTGGCTGATGCCACCATTCAGGGCGCTCAATTGAATTGACGCGGCGCTGATGGCACCCACGCTCAAATTACCTGAGTTTTGCGAAATGTTGACAGCACCAGTTTGGTTGATGCTGCCTCCCGTCTGACCAAAACTGCTCAATACGCTGAGCGAGCCAACCCCGGTCAGCGTGCCGCCCGTCATGTTCAGGCCACTCATTGACGAATTCGCGCCCAAAACCAGACTGCCACCAGACAGGGTGACTTGTCCACCAAACCCGCCTTCGAGTACCCCGTTCAAAGCGACGCTGCCCGTGCCCGACACCGCCAGCGTGCCGTCAAGTGTTGTG
>Ga0208863_1001077_pt1 | contig 19412 bp, 12 predicted proteins | sample RifOxyD3_FD_184040 | JGI IMG/M metagenome (GOLD analysis project Ga0208863, IMG submission 184040) | Soil microbial communities from Rifle, Colorado - Rifle Oxygen_injection D3 (SPAdes) | ecosystem: Environmental > Terrestrial > Deep subsurface > Rock core/Sediment | place: Rifle, Colorado...
CATGCCGGAAACTACACCTGCCTTGTAACAAATGAATGTGGCTTTGCAATTTCAGATACTGCAAATTTAATTGTGCAAACACCACCGCTTATTGTTTTAGAACCGATAAACCTTACAGAATGTGAAGGACAGGTTATCGTTCTTACTATGCAAGTGCAGGGATCAGAACCCCTCTCCTATTACTGGACTCACAATGATAACGTGTTGCCAGGATCCGGTCACAACCATTATACTCTGTATAATATTACCTCTGCAACTGAAGGAAACTATATTTGTTATGTAAGTAATGATTGTGGAGCTGATACTTCAAATCCGGTTGTGATTTCTGTTAACACACTTCCCCACGTTACGCTTCAGCCTGTTGATCAACAGACATGCGTAGGAGGAAATGCCTCTTTTTCCATGAGTGCTGAAAGCAATCTTCCCTTATCATACACATGGACTTTCAATGGCTCTGATCTTTCTTCAGAAACAAGCACGACATTAAGTTTAACGAATGTTAACGCGTTAAATGCCGGTCAATATGCATGCAGAATTTGGAATACCTGCGGAGATACTATTACCGAAAGCGCTACATTATCTGTCAACGAAGAACCAGAAATGAACAGCATACTTGTAAACAAAACCCGTTGTGCGGGTGATACCATTACTTTAACAGCGAATGCTACCGGAGGAACAATTTCCTATTCATGGCTTCATGATGGAAATGCGATTTCCGGCGCCACAGATTCTGTTTTACACTTCCCATCATTATCAGTCTCAGATGATGGTACCTATTATTGTCTAGCAACTAATAATTGTGGATCAGATGCAACAAATACTATGACACTTACGGTAAATCCCGCACCTGAGGTTGACCTCGGTTCCGATGTTACTCTTTGCGCTGGAGATTCGACTATTTTAAATGGTGGAGACTTTATGACCTACACATGGAATAACGGAATGCACACACCATCCCTAACCGTTGATACGCCTGGCGTTTTTATTCTTGAGGCATACAATACATATTCATGTTACGGATCAGATACAGTCTATGTTTTTATCAATCCGGTTTTAGAGATTAATCTTATTGAAGATACTGCTGTTTGTGGCAGCATTATTTTAGATGCAGGAGTTGTTGCTTCGTCTTACAGTTGGAATAACGGACAGGGTACATCTCAAACATTTACAGTAACCCAAACTGGCTTGTATACTCTTGTTGTCAGTGCTGCTGGTGGTTGTACTTCAAAAGATTCTGTTGCTGTAGTTGTAAACCCTATACCTACAGTATCACTTGGTCCCGACACATCCATGACAACCAGAGATACCCTTGTTATCGAAGTACCGGACGATTATTATTCGTATTTATGGAGCAATGGGGCAACTGAAAATTTTATCACACTGGATGGATCTACTATTCAACCCGGATTTTATTCCTACAATATTGAGGTAAGAAACGAAGAGGGCTGCATGGCTTCTGATGCAATAAATGTTGATGTTATTTTAAGTTCCATAAGAGATATTATTAGTTCAAATATGTTGTCTGTTTACCCAAATCCTGCTAATGATTTAACTTTTATTGAAATCTCAAACGAACAACATCTGGTTTTCAGTATTGAAATTATTGATATTACCGGCAAAATAATAGTTTCAAAAACCTGTACGAAAGATTCAGAACAGACAGTACTTCCCATTTGTCTCTCTGCTTTCAATTCAGGAATTTATTTTGTTCAGATAAAAACAGGCAATGGAATTATAAGTAAAAAACTTGTTGTAGAATAATAAAAAAGTTTCTGCTCAAAGAAAAGTCGGTAAATCACAAAATAAAAAAAACTCTATATTCGGATGAAGGCACAATTTACGGTCAGTAAACTTTCGTTTACGATAAGAAAAAACCTTGGTATCTCCACTGGATAGACACGATGAGACCTCAAGGGTTTAACCGATTGATAAAATATGACCTGTTAGAGTATACCAAAAAGAAAGCCCGATAAATCGGGCTTTCTTTTTTTTGTATAAAATTTTTTATTGCAATTTGAAATTAATAGGGACTGTAAAAGCAACTTTCACAGCCCTACCGGCTTGCTTTCCCGGAGTCCAGTCAGGTAAATTTTTTATTACACGGATTGCCTCTGCATCTAAAGCAGGGTCAACGCCACGAACTACTTTAATCTCTCCGACTTTCCCTTTCGAATTAATTACAAACTGCACATAAACTCTACCCTGTATATTATTTTCTTTTGCAATTTCAGGGTATTTTGTATTAGATTGAATAAATTTCAGCAATTCGTCTTCACCACCCGGAAATGTTGGAGGCTCTTCAACCACAGTAAATACCTGCATGTCTTCTTCCTGCACTTCTTTCTTCTCTTCTTTCACTTCCACAACTTCCTCGCGCACTTCTTCGTTTTGAGTATTATCAACCTGTTCTTCAGTTACAGCGAGCTCAACTTTTTCTTCAACAGAGTCTACAACTACGGGAGCTGTAAATTTAACCTGTTGCTCCAAAGCCGGAGGTGGCGGAGGCGGCGGAGGTGGCGGAGGAGGTTCATCCTCATCCTGTCTGTTCACATCTGCAAGTACAGCTTCAACAGTGTTTTCCATAACATTTTTTCGCTCCTGCATACTTGCAAGAAGAAATGGAGTTCCCACTGTAATGATAAGAATCACAAAACTTATAATAAAAGCAACAGTAATGTTCTTTTTATATATTTTTCTTAACCAATAAGCCCCGTACTCCTTATTCCTTTTTTCAAAGGTAATTTCGTCGAGATCCATTCCACTATTAAATATTGACATAATTTTTCCTTTTTATTTTTTTGTTTCTTTATTTTCAGCAACTGGAGGAGCATTACCTGTTAACTCTGCAAGCTTCTGCATTTCATAAAAAGATGGATCAACAACTGCATAACGGGCAATACTTGCTATAGCCATTTCATCAATGATACGAACGAAATCTTTGTATTTAGTATGCTCTTTATCAGCTTTAATCAAAACAATAGGACCAATCTCATCTTTCGACTTTAATTCCTTGATTGCTTTCATTGTTATAAAATTAACGATTTCGTTTTGCGTTTTAGTCTTTTGCAAGACAGCTAAAGAATCTTTTGTTAAAATTTCCTCTGGTTTTACAACCCCTTTTTTAACATTTTCCTTTAATTCCTCAATAGATTTAAACAGTTCTTTATTTCTGGCAAGCAACACTTTTCTGATTCCATCTTTACTGAAATCCGTTTTATAAAAATTAGGAATTGTATCCGTTTTATCAGTAGGATTATAATTCCCGATATACCAATAAATAGTACTATTCTGAGTAATTAAAATATTAAATGTTCTGTGTTTTGGAACTTTAGGCCCTTCTATTTTATCATCTTTTTTCTTTTCGGGCAACACAATTTCCATAACTTTTGGCTTGCTGAAAGCAGTGGTAAGCATAAAAAAAGTGATAAGCAAACACATAAGATCCACCATGGGAGTCATGTCTATATGTGTGCTATGCTTTTTGGGTCGTTTTTTTCCACCTTTCCCATGGTCATTGCCATGATCTTCTATTTGCGCCATATATTCTTTTTTTTAATTCAAAATTAAAAACTGCATTACTTAATATCTTCCATTTTAACTTCAACTTTCTCCATATTCGTAACAAGATTAAACTTATTAACCTGTTTTTCCTGAAGAATATCAAGTACTTTTTTTACGATTTCGTATTCAGTTTCAAGGTCTGCTTTTATAGCTACCTGCAAATCGGGATTTGCTGTTCTTGCAAACAGAATCCAGTTTGAAAACTGATTATCGGTAGAGTCAATAGGAATTCCATCCTTTTTATCTTTTTCGAGAGTAGCCTGAATTTCATCTCTGGCTTTCTGATCTGCCGCATTTATCCAAGCCTTCATAGCCTGAATAGGGAAACCAAATCCTGATAGCTTTTCAAACTTTGCTAATTCCTTTGGGGTAAATACAATTTTATAATATTCCCCCATTTTTTTCAATGTTTCAATTCTGTAATGCCTACTTGTATCAATCCCGTTATCAATATTGAAATAAAGTTTATTTACTTTACTAATAGAAATAGTCATGATATTGTTATCGGGAGCCTGCTTCTCTGAAATTGAGGCAGGAGTATCAATTACAGCAACTTCCGTCGGTTTAAAAGAAGTGGTAAGCATGAAAAATGTTAAAAGCAAAGAGAAAAGGTCAACCATTGGCGTCATATCAATATGCGGCGAACTGGTTGGTAATTTAATTTTTGGCATATATTAAACTATTTTTTGTGTATATTTAATAAGGTCAAATTATTTTAAACTTGAGCCAAAAGTTTGAATTACGCTAAAGTTGGCTTCATCCATTTTAAATGTAAGCGCATCAACTTTTGTTGTAAAATAATTATAAAAAATAAGAGCCAAGGTGGAACCGGAGATACCAAAAGCTGTATTGATAAGCGCTTCAGAAATACCTGTTGCAAGAGCAAGAGCATCGGGAGCGCCGGCAGTAGCAAGTGCAGCAAAAGCCTTGATCATACCAAGAACTGTTCCGATAAGACCAATCAACACGCTGATAGAAGTTAACGTTGATAAAATAACCAAATTCTTTGACAACATTGGAAGCTCAAGAGCAGCTGCTTCTTCAAGTTCTTTCTGAATCGCAAGGACTTTTTGGTCTTTCATTAAAGTAGTGTCATCCTGAAGATCTTTATATCTGTGTAAACCTGCTTTGACAACATTGGCTAATGATCCCTTTTGTTTATCACATAAGGCCTTTGCTTCTTCAATCTGATTGCTGGCAAGTAATTCACGAATGTTAGATACAAACAGATTTAATTTACCTTTACCTTTTGCTTTGGAAATAGAAATTGATCTTTCGATGAAGAAAATAATTGCTGTAAGAACGCAGGCAATCAGTAGCGGAACAATATATCCCCCTTTGTAAATGATAGCAAGATAATTGCCAGGCATCGGGTGACCTGCAGGATTTCCTCCTTCAAAATTCACAGGGTTTCCCATGATGTATTTCCAGGTAACAAAACCAAGCACAATAGCTATGATAATTGCGCCAGATGCAAAAATTGATTGTAATGCGTCTTTTAATCCACTACTTTTTTTCTGAGCCATAGTTATAAAATTTAAAAATTAATAATTTACTTTGATTTCTATTGATTTCGTTTTAAATGCTACAAATATATATTTCTTTTATTAAACTTCAAATTATTATTAAACAGTTTCAAGTTTAATGTTTCAGGTTTAATGTTTATCGCTGACTGAGCCTATCTGCCATTCTTAAGCAGTGGTCGAAGACAGTAATTTTACCCTAATCAATTTTCACATTTTTTAATTCTTTAGATTCAAGAGCCGCTTTAGCCCTCGTATTTTTTGTGTCTATGGCAATAATTCTTAAAAAAGTTTTTTTCGCTTCAACTTTATTCTCCACGGTAAATAGATGATAAGAACCAATGTATTCCAGAGCCTCTATCATATCTCTGCGGTATTTAACTGAATCTGAAAGTGCCTTTTCAAGAACTTTGTCGTACCAAACTTTAGCCAGACCTTTTTTGGAATCCGGATCCATTTTTACATTTACTCTGGATTTCCATGCTAAACCGTTCATTGATTCCGGCTGCCTGGAAACAAAAAGACCAAAAAGCGTATCACATCTCATTATATTAAAAGTATCGCGGGCTGTTGTGATAGAGTCAACCAAACCGTAATATATTTTGGCAAGATTGAAATAATCGAGAATAGTCGCTTTGTTAATATTTATCTTTTTTTCATAATAAGGTACAGCCATTTCAACTTTTTTCAACCGTGTATAAGCAGCACCAATTTCTGAAAGAACATCTGCATTTGTTGAATCTAATTTTACAGCAAGTTCAAATTTTTCAATAGCAAGTGAATCAAAATTTTGTTTTGTTAGAATTTTCCCAAAATAGGCATAATCATTCGATAAAATTTTCTCTGGTTTCACTTTTCTAAAAAAGCGTTCAAGCGTTTTTTGGGCTTGAGGATATTTGCCCGATTCATACAAACAATATGCTGCAATTCGGTTTAAAATAATTGAATTTGTGTCAACTTTAAAAACTTCATCAATATATTTTGTCGCATCATCGTATTTCTGTATTAGATACAATAAAGTAATGTACTTGGTTTTCGCGGCAAAATTGTTTGATAGTTCAAGGAATTTTTGATAATTTGATTCTGCTTTGTCGTATTTCCCGGCTTTGTAGTATAAGTCTCCCAATTCCCTGTAAACAGGCGCAAAATTAGGGTCAATGGTTACAGCTTCTTCAAAATAAGGTATTGCTGCATTCAGGTTTTTAACCCTCACGTAAATGTTTCCGGTTTTAGTTTTTGCAAGCGTTGAATTCATATTATATTCCTGCGCTTTTTTGTAATTCTGAATAGCTTTCGAGCCATCATTGTCTTCAAGATAAATATCGCCTGCAATAATGTACACCATGTAATTTGTTTTGTCAAACTCAAGTGCCTGATTAATTAATAAAGTTGCCTGAGGAATATCTTTGGGTTCTATATAAATGTATGCTTCAGCAATTTTAGCAAGGGTAAGCGCAGCTTTTTCTTTTGAAACAGGGCTGTCTTTATACTTTTTGCTTGGTAATATAGAAATAGCGCGGTTGAATTGCGCTTTGGCTCCGGCTACATCTTTTTTGTATAATGCAACACTTCCCAAACCTACATAATTTAACGGGCATGCAGCATCTGCTTTAATACCTCTTGAATAATACAAAAAAGCAGAATCAAGCATTTCGCTGAAAGATACAGCTAGCGTGTCTGTAAAATATGATTTCAAAAAATTCTCTCCGAAATAATAATAATTATCTCCATTCTTAGCATCTTTCTGAATCAAATCCCTGAACGCTTTTTCGGCTAATTCAAACTGCTCGCTATGCGTAAGCCTTATAGAGCTTTTCAAATCCTGCGCTTTCAAAACAGCAGTAACATTTAATAAAAAAATACATACAAAAATAGCTGAAATAATACGGTATCTGGTAATCATAAAAAAAAATTAAATTGAAATTTAACTACTCTTTTTTAAACTGAACTAAACGAATGGGCATTGTTGCCGGAACAAGACCTGAACGAAGGACAACCCTCTGTCCGATTTCTCCTGCCACGTAAGCTGTAAAGCCGGATCCAAGTCCTGAAAAAGATTCTCTGTTTATCATGAAAACTTCCCTTATAAAAGGGTATGATTTTTCTGCAATATACGCCTGATAGGGCAACATGTACTCATTATTTCCCAATGCGCTTCCTACTGCAACAACTTTAACCTTGCTTAAAAATTTATTTGACACAGTATCTGCTTTATCACTGATCCAATTCACACTTATTACCCCTATTGCGTTTTTATTTTTTTCAACATAATTAATAACTTCATCATTTGAATTCACAGCAGCACAGTAATCGGGAAATTGAACAGGTAATGAAAAACGCTCCATAATAAAACGAACATTGGCAGATTTCGGATTATCGAAAACAAGCCTGATCTCCTTTAGTTTCGATTTTGAATTAATCTGATTCCATTGTGAAACATTACCTGAAAAAATCTCTCTGATTGTTTCAAATTTAATTAATGAATCAGGATTTTCTTTGTGAATTATGAAAGCCAAGGCGTCATACGCTATTTTTGTTGTTCTGGCAATAATATTATTGCTTTTCAGTCCTTCTTCTTCCTGAGGGGTAAGCTTTCTCGTGGTAATCATTAAACGAATTGAATCTTTGAAAAAGTCAGAGAATAAATCGTTTTCAGGTCTATAGGAAGGATTTATCGTTGCATATTTATACATAGATTGAAAAGCATCTATTTCAGCCATGACTAATAACTGAAACGATTCATCTACGCCGATCTTAATATTTCCACGGGTTGGCGTTTCATCAATCTTTTTTACATCTCCCTGACTACAGGAAATAATAAAAATAGAAATTAAAACAAAAAATATAACAACAACTTTATTTCTCATATTTTTTTTGCTCTTTAAGTTTTAAAACCAATCGTGTCAGGCGAAATACTCCATAAACAAGAAAAAAAATTCCAAAGACAACTTTTATGTTTTGTGGAATATGCCTGAAAACCGGAAAAAAAATAAATGCGATACCCATTAAAAAATAAACCGCAATCATGGACAATCCAAAATAAAACATAAACCTCGCTAAAAACGATTTACCCATAATAACGCATACTTCTTAAAAATCGTGCTAAATTAATAACATTTTTTTTTCAGGAACTTAATTCAACATTTTTTTTTCGACAGCCTGTTAATAAACTACATGTTTTAATTAAATTTTAATTCAGGGATTGGCTTTAATTGGCTTTAATTGGCTTTAATTGGCTTTGATTGGCTTTGATTGGCTTTGATTGGCTTTAATTGGCTTTAATTGGCTTTAATTGGCTTTAATTGGCTTTAATTGGCTTTAATTGGCTTTAATTGGCTTTAATTGGCTTTAATTGGCTTTAATTGGCTTTAATTGGCTTTAATTGGCTTTAATTGGCTTTGTACATACGTTGCATGCAACGTATCCACATGCCAAAAAAGCCATAATCAACAAAAAGCAAAAAACAAGAAAAAAGAAAATTAAAGCATAAAACAAAATTTTTAAGTATTTTTGCCCTATAAACAATTTCTTATACCCGAATCAATTGCATTCATATTGTAAATATCTGTTTTGGATATTTTTTTTGTCTTTTTTCAGCAATAATCTGAAAGCCCAGTCTTTGGAGAGGCATCAGACTATTTGCGCCTACCTTTTTAATTTTACCAAACATATTAAATGGCCCAATGAAAATGAAATAAAAGAATTCAAAATATATTTGTATACAGATAATTCAGATATAAAATCTGAAATGGAAAAAATTTCTAAAACTTCAAAAATTAAAGGAAAGCCTTTTAGTATAACAACAGGAAAAATTACATCATACACGAATTTTCATTTGATTTTTATATCAGAAAATTTCATACATCAATTTCTTGAAATATTTGACAAAATTGAGAGTCTTCCGGTTCTTCTAGTTTCTGAAAACTTTAAAGATCAAAAGTCAGCTATGATAAATCTATACGATTCGGAAAATAAAAAACTCCTTTTTGAAATTAATAAATCAAATATTATAAATCAAACCTTGACGATTGATGACGAAATTTTATTGCTTGGTGGATCAGTTATTGATGTTGCCAAACTGTATAAAGACTCTCAGCGAAATTTAAAAATAATTGAACAAAAATTAAAGGAAAATGAGTCAAAACTTGAATCTGTAAACAAGATGCTTACGAAAATACAAGCAGAAATTAAAACGCAGTCATTACTTTCAGAACAACAACAAAAAACTATTGATTTACAAAAAGGTGAAATACAACAACAGGAATTACAGACCGAAAATCAAAAAAGCGTAATTCAAAACCAGACACAATTATTGAATCAATTGCAAGCAACAAAAGAAGAACAATTACAAAAACTTTCTTTCGCTGAAAAAGAGCTTTCCGAACAATTAAAAGAACTTGAAAAAGGAAATATCAAATTGAAACAGCAGCAGGCTGAAAATCTTAAAATGGATTCTATTCTTCAACAAAAAACAGACTTGCTCGACCAACAGGGACAAACCATAAACAGGCAGCGGCAAATAATGTTTTTATTTATTGCAATAATAGTCCTTTCAGGAATATTGGTTACTGTTATTCTTATTGGTTACAGGCGTAATAAAAGAAAAAACAGACTACTGCTCACTCAAAAAAATCATATAGAGGAAATAAACGGACAATTAAAAAACTCAAATCTTCAGCTTCAATTCATCAACTCAGAACTAAATAATAAAAATGAAGAAATATCTGTTACTCTCGAAAGGCTGAAAGAAACACAAAGCCAGCTTTTGCAGGCTGAAAAAATGGCTTCTCTCGGTGTACTCACTGCCGGAATCGCACACGAAGTAAACAATCCTATTAACTTTGTTTATGCAGGAGTAAACAGCCTGAAAAAAGACTACAATGATCTTATCCCTATTCTTGAAGAAATAAAAAAACTCAACGCGAATACTAATAATGAAAATAGCATCAAAAAAATAATAGAATTAAAAAATTCTTCTGATTTTATTGAGGTTCTCGAAGCTATTGGGCAAACGATTGATGATATAAAATTAGGCGCTGTCAGAACTGCCGAAATAATAAAAGGCTTACGCAATTTTTCACGTATTGACAAAGAAGATTGGCAAGTATTCGATATTCACGATTGTATTAATGATGCAATCATTCTTCTTAAAAACAAATACAAACATCATGTTGAAATTATTCGTGATTTTGATAAGAATTTACCAACAATAGAGTGTTTCCCGGGAAAACTCAATCAGGCATTTGTTAATATCATATCAAATGCAGTTGATGCAATTGAAAAAAAAGGACAGATAATTATCACAACACAACATAATTCAGAAAATATTTATTTGAAATTTAAAGACAACGGAAAAGGCATTCCTGAAGACATCCAAAATAAAATTTTCGATCCTTTTTTTACAACAAAAAAAGTTGGAAAAGGTCAGGGCTTAGGCTTAGCCATTACTTATGGAATAATTGAAGAACATAAAGGAAAAATTAATCTTATTTCAGATATTGGAAAAGGAACTGAATTTAGCATTGTGTTGCCTGTTAAACAAAAAATCTAATATTATTATATAATCAATATAGAATGGAGTAGGAAATGGAGTAGAAAAAAAAATCAGTATTAAAAACACAATAAATAGAAAAAGAAATTTTTAAAAATTCTTATGAAATATCAATACATCTTATTATATTTAACTTTTAAAACAATTCAAACGAAACAATTTAAAAACTATTAAGACTTGTTATTATGGAAAACAAACCATCAATATTATATGTAGACGACGAGGAAATAAATCTCAGGCTTTTTAAACTGACATTCCGAAGGGATTTTAATATTATTACGGCTGCATCTGCAGAAGAAGGTATGCACATTTTAGAAACTCAAAAAATTGATGTTGTTGTAACAGACCAGCGAATGCCAGAAATAACAGGTGTAGAATTCCTGAAAAAAATAAACGACAAATTTCCCGATATTCCTCCAAACAGATTAATGGTCTCTGGATATGCGCACGATGATGATATCGAAGAAGCATTCCAGAATTACAGGCTATACAAATTTGTGCAAAAACCATGGAATGCTGAAAATCTTAAAAAAATAATCATAGAATCAATACACGACAATTATGGAAAATAAATTTACAATACTCTATGTAGATGACGAGGAAAGCAATTTAAACATTTTTAAAAATACTTTCCGCAGAGATTATAATATATTAGTTGCTTTAAGCGCTACTGACGGGCTTGAAATATTGAAGAAAGAACACGTGGATTTAATTCTCACAGACCAGAGAATGCCTGAAATGGATGGTGTTGAATTTCTGAAACAGGCACTCTCAATTTATCCCGACCTGAATAGAATTCTTATCACAGCGTATTCTGATTTTGACGCATTGCGCAATGCTATTAACGAAGCCCAGATTTTTCAATATATTCAAAAACCCTGGAGTGAAGATAACTTACGGTTTATTATTGAACAGGCTCTGGAAGTATATCAGATTAAACAAAAAAATGAAGAATTGTCGAGGCAGCTCGAAGAAAAAAATGAGCAGTTGCAAAAAATAAATATAGATTTACTGGAATTTGAAAAACTCAAATCAGAATTTCTTGCAACGATAAGCCATGAGATACGTACTCCATTAAACGGTCTTAAAGGTCCACTCGATTTATTAAAAGAAGAAATAAATCTTAAAGAATCCGAAAAATTAGAAAACTTATTTTTTATTCTTGAAAACTCAGTGAACAGACTCGAACAATTTGCCCTATCTGCCGAAAGAATCACATGGCTTAAAGCCGAAAAATATAAATTAGAACCTGAAAGCCTCCATGCAGACAGTATTCTGACAAATGTTTTTGAAATATTAGATTCAAGCATTAAGAAAAAACAAATTAATTTCCATCTTGAACTCGACAAATTTGCTGTATTTTTCGGCGACAGAGAGCTTATTACTACCTGCATCAAAATTATTATTGAAAATGCAGTGAAATACTCTTATGAAAAAGGATTAGTTGATATTAAAACATTCCGCAAAGACCAATGGGTTGTTATGGAAATAAAAGATTATGGAATTGGGTTTGATGAAAAAGCAATGAAGCATGTCTTTAAACTATTTACAAAAGGCGCAAAATATCTCGACCAGAATATTGGTCTTGACCTTGCAATTGCAAAACTGATTATTGATGCGCACAAAGGCGAAATTGAAATTGAAAACAATACCGAAAAAGGAGCAAGTGTTCGTATTTTTTTTTCTGTTGAAATGAAGTATTCACATGTGTTAAATTAAGATGTAACGGACCAAATAAAATTCACAAGAAACATAAACCATTGCTTGCAAAACGACAAAAACTGAATATTAACATCCGGAATTTTAAATACGCTGTATTTTTCATTCTGATATTATTTCTATTAACGGTTGGCAACTCGTTTTCTCAAACCATTGATTCATTAAAGCAAAAAGACTTTTCAAAACTTACCTTGCAAGAACTGATTGAAACAGAAATATCTGTAACAAATCAAATAAACATTCCGTTAAATGAATCTCCTGGTATTGTAAGCGTAATAACCGAAGAAGAAATAAAAAATTCCGGTGCAAGAAATTTGCTTGAATTGTTGCAACACATCCCCGGTTTTGATTTCGGAGCTGAATGGGATAATATTTTGGGAATTGGCATAAGAGGCAACAATGCTACAGAAGGGAAATTTTTGATTCTCTATGATGGGCATCAACTCAACGAAACAAACTTTGGTTCCTTTTCCTTCGGAAATCATTTGCTTCTTAACAATATCAGTAAAATTGAAATCATAAGAGGGCCGGGTTCCGTTATTTACGGGGGATTAGCAGAACTTGCCGTTATTAATATAATTTCAAAAAAAGGTAGTGAAAATAATGGAGTAACCCTTTCTTCAGAATATGGATTTTCAAACAACGCAACTTCCTATTATGCCATTCAGACTTCTTCAGGAAAAAAATTCAACAACGGTTTAGACCTTATAATTTCCGCTGGATATAAACGCGCTTCAAGAAGCAATAGAAAAATTGAAACCCTTGATTCAACAATTATAAACTATGAAGACAGTTCTGCTATTGAATCAGGAAACATAGCTATACATGGGCAATACAAAGGAAGTTCCACCCGTTTTATGTACGACCGGAATCTTATACAAAATACAGAAGCTACAGGCTATGTTTTATTTGAAAATCTTTTTGCCTCTACAGATTACGAAATTAAAATCAAAGAACATTTTATATTAAAACCCCGTGTCAATATTAAATATCAGAAACCCTGGTTTTTTATCGAAAATAAAACTAAAGAATTTTACAATTCCATTAATTCAAAATATGCCATCAATCTACCATTTACTTATGATTCGAAAAAAAAAATAACATTAATTATGGGTCTTGATGCAATCTGGGATCATTCAAAAAAAATAAATGATACAGTTGTTTTTTCTCTTAACAATAAAAAAGAAATTGACTTTTATAATTTTTCTGCTTTCGGAGAAGTTTTATACAAATCAAAAGTTGTCAATGTAACAGCAGGCGGAAGAATTGAACATCAAAATATTTACGGAACAGAATTTGTTCCAAGAATAATCCTTACAAAAAAAATAAAAAAAATATCATTCAAACTTCTTTTCAACAAAGCATTCAAAGCGCCCACCATTTCTAACATTGATTATAATAATGATATTAATCCGGAAATTACTACTGTTTATGAATTTGAAACAGGAATGCAGCTAACAGATGAATTTAATGTAACGGTCAACCTTTTTGATATTTTCATAAAAAATCCGATTCTATACATTCCAAATCCAGTTACAGGAGCCGATTATTATACTAATTTTCCCCAGACAGGTTCACGCGGAATTGAAACCGAATGTAAGATTAAAAATAAATGGGGCTATTTTACGGCATCTTATTCATATTATCAAAAAGCGTATAATAAAGTACCGTTGTATGACATACATGGAATTGATAATTCTTATAGCGCATTTCCAAATCATAAGGCTACTGTCCGCTCCTGCATTGAATTAAACAAAAATATTAAAATAAATATTTCACTTCTTACATTCAGTGAACGCTACACCTATATGCACAATAATAAAAACTGGTCGGCAGCATTATTGAAAAATTACAGATCAACTTATCTCGTAAATTTTAATATTCTTTTTAAAAATCTTTTTGCAAAAAAAATAGATGCATCTTTTGGGATTCATGACCTGATGAATCAAAAATTTGAATACATCAATGCGTATCAAGGATGGCAAAATCCAATACCGGCAATGGGAAGAGAGTTTTTTGTAAAATTAACTTATGATTTAAAATTTGAGGATAAACCGAATTTATGAAATTATCATTTATAAATATAATTTTCACTTTCTTAATTCGCCTGTGTTTGTTACATGTATTGATGATTTTCATGAATATCAGCCACTGTTATGCGCAAAATGATTCAACGCATTACTGGGAATATTCTTTAGAAAAACTACGCCAGACAGAAATAACAACCGCTTCAAAATACAATCAAAAATCATTCGAAGTCCCTGCTACTGTAAAAATTATTACAGCAGTTGAAATCAAAGAAAGAGGATACTTCACTCTTGATGATGTGCTTGCAGATTTACCCGGATTTCAATTTCGAAATATTCAGGGATTCAACAGCTATGTTTTTATGAGGGGAATTCCGAACCAAAATAATTACATAATATTAATGATAGACGGCGTACAGATTAATGAAATCAACTCAGGCGGGTTTTACGGTGGTGCGCAATACAACTTGAATAATATAAAACAAGTTGAAATAATTTATGGTCCGGCATCTGCAATTTATGGAACGAATGCTGTTTCCGGAGTTATAAATATTATTACCAATGAACCAGAAAATAATAAGAAAATGAATATTAATACCAGCTTTGGAAGCTTCAATACTTTTTCTTTTGACGGCAATTACAGCTATTATGATCCGCTGAAACAAACAGGATTTTCCATTGCAGGAATGTATAAAAGTAGTGATAAATTGAAGCTGGGTGGCGAAACCGGTGATAATAACTGGTCCGATTCGATGGAAAATTTTGAAACAGATAATTCATTTGATGCAAAATTTAAGTACAAAAAATTTACTACAGGGATAAATTACATCAATAAACAAGCTTCACGTACGACAAATTATAAATCAACAGGCACAAATTATGCAGACGAAGGAAGTTTATGGAACATTCGATTTCTAAATGCATGGACAAGCTTATCGCATGATTTCTCGGAAAAAACAAAATTTACCGGCAAAGTTTATTTTAGAGAATCAACCGTTTTAAAAAATTCTGTTTCTTATGTGTTGAAAGCAGATTCCCTTTCAAACGGCGATCAGGAAGGCGCATTCAGACCGAATTTTAATACAGGCGTTGAACTTCAATTAAATTATTTCCCCATTGAAAAATTAAAAATAATCGGTGGAACAAATATGGAATATGAAGAAATATCAGACGGGTTTGGAGTAAGCCATAGTTTTTCTCAATCAGTGTTGCCTGAATATCCAAACCGCCCATCTATACTTAACAACACACTAGGAAGTATCTTTTTTGTCGGAACCTATAATTTATTAAAAAAATTAAATTTTACAGCAGGTATACGCTACGATTATAGTAGTGTGTATAAGTCGGTATTGACTCCCCGCTTCGGAATTGTTTCCACTTTTGAAAAACTTACACTCAAAGCATCTTATGCAGAAGCATTCAGAGCGCCTAAAAATTGGGATTATACTTATGGTAACGGAAACCCGGAGCTAATGCCGGAAAAAATGCAGGCTGTAGAAATTTCTGCAAATTATTGTTTTACTAAAAATTTGGAAACCGATGCTGCCATTTTTTATAACAACCTGTTCAACGGACTTGTGAGAAACAATGCGCTTAACATTTGGGAAAATCAATCAAAAATTAATGTATATGGTGCTGAATGGAGTATTCGTTATTCGATTTTGAATTTCAGATTTTCCGGAAATTATTCCTACACAAAATCTCTTGATAATAAAAATAATCAAATTCCTGAAATAGCCGAACATTCCTTTAATGCAGGCGCACTCTACTGGATAACAAAAAAAATCGGTGGAGAAATAAAATGTAATTATTTCGGGAAAAGAAAAAACAATGTTGTTATTTCAGAAACAGGTAAAAATTATGTAGACCCTGCTTTCATTTTAAACACAAGCCTTATTTTTCAAAATATCAGAAATTTTGATTTTGCAATAGGTATAAATAACCTGCTTGATCAAAAATACTATCATACATCCAATACAAGTGTTCAAAGATACAGGCAGCCGGGAAAACACTTTTTTATTAAAATGACTTTTCATCCGGAATTTTGAAATAATTAACTTATTGTACGCAGAATGATTTTTTGTTCATTTACCACAATTTGCGTAACATCTGTAATTAAGTATTTGCAAAACATTTAATTTTATCTATATTTACATCTTTGAACAATCAATGTATAATTTTAATGTATAATTTAATTTAATTAATCATGGAAACAGTAACGTATTTAATTATTGGTGTAATTGTATTCTTTTTTCTTTTATCAGGAATTCGTATTGTGCGTCCTACACATCGCGGTTTAATAGAAAGGCTTGGGAAATATCACAAATTTGCCACTCCCGGTTTTTATCTTATTATTCCGGTAATAGATAAAATGTACAAAGTAAACACTACCGAACAAATGATTGATGCCGACCCGCAGGAAATCATTACCAACGACAACCTGAATGCAAGCGTAGATGCGCAGGTGTATTTTAAAGTAATAGATGCTGAAGATGCAGTAAAAAATTCACAGTACAATGTGAACAATTACAAGTGGCAAATTGTTAATCTTGCGCGTACTACTCTCAGAAATATTATTGGAACTTTAACTTTAAAATCGGCTAACAGCGAAAGAGGGAAAATAAATGCAGAGCTTCATAAAACCTTGTGTGAAGAAACAAAAACATGGGGAATTGAAATTGTCAGAACCGAGCTAAAACAAATTGATCCTCCCCGCGATGTTCAGGAAACTATGAATAAAGTTGTTAAAGCCGAAAATGAAAAAATTGCTGCAATTGACTATGCAACTGCTGCAGAAACCTCTGCTGATGGGACAAAACGTTCTAAAATTAAAGAAGCTGAAGGTTATAAACAATCTAAAATTCTTCACGCAGAAGGAGAAGCAGAAGCGATTAAATTAGTAAATGAAGCTGCTGATAAATATTTCGTTGGAAATGCACAAATAATGAGAAAACTTGAAGCATTAGAGATTTCTTTAAAAAACAATGCGAAAATTGTTATTCCAACCGGTTCTGAACTTGTTAATGTAATTGGAGATCTTGCGGGTTTAACTCCTATTGATTTTAAGCCAAAGAAAAAAGAACTGAATGCTGAATAATAAATTCATTACATATTTTCTTAAAAAAAGCTATTTGTAAACAGATAGCTTTTTTGTTTTTTCTGATTGTAACGTTTTGCTGTGCTAATTAATATATTTATAATGAAACCTACTTCGACTTTGCTCAGCACAAGTCTATTATGTTTTAAATTCTTAAGTGATTATTTTATTACAATAATTTTTTTTCTTTTCAAACACAGTGCAGCACAGCACAAATAGCACGATTGTACAATACTGGATATGAGGTGTCGGGTGTGAAACGCTGCAACTTATCTCGTAAAGCAGTACTTGTTCTTCAAGGCATGATGGAAAGAAGATATGTTCTGCTTTTCAGGATGTAAATTTAAGTTATCAGCAAGGCGACACTTTGAGATCAAGATGAAAATAATACAAAAAAATATGACCGGAATTACCAAATAATGAATATTAAAAAAAATTGTATTTTTACATTAATTTTGAGTTAATATAAATCAGATAAAAATTGTTAAATCATTATAGCATTAAATATAACTAAAAAACATAATAATTAAAATGAAAATTACTTATTGTTTTCTATCATTATTTATGATAGCGTATCAACTAAAATGTCAATCCTTATACAATGATTATAAATCAGAAAGTAAAACACCTGCATATTTGGATGAATTTGATGATAATCATAACCAATGGGAGGATCAATCAAAAGAATTTACTATAAATATAAAAAATGGATGCTTAAATTTTAAAGTTTTTGAAAATGGTGGAAAAACTAAAATCAGGACAATAACATTTTTTATTGATGAAAAGAAAGATTTTGAGTTAGAAACATCTGCTAAAATTGTATCTGATCAAAATCCAATTCAGCTCTGTTGGGGTTATGATAATGCCTCCTATTATTCTTTCATTTTAAGCCCCAATGGTTCATTTCAAATTAGCAAATATGATAAATCAAGACCATCGGGGAATAGATATGTAGATTATACTTCATATATTAAATCTAACTTTATTGATAATAAAAATTTTAATAAGATTACTGTAAGAAAAGTTGAAAGCCAATATTATTTCTTTATAAATGAAAACTTTATTCTCAATCTGCCCTTTCAAAGTTTTTTTGGAAATAATCTTGGTTTTGTTGTTGAAGAAAATGTTAGTGCTGAATTTGATTATTTAAAAGTTCAATATTTGAACAGTAAACAAACCATAAACATTAAAAATGATAATAATAATGCAGTAAAAAATAGCAAAGCTAATTCAGATGTTGACATAAATATTCCCGAAACTAAAATAAATAACCAAAACACTTATTGTTTGATTATAGGAAACGAGGATTATAGCACTTATCAAACTGGTTTAAATTCCGAAATCAATGTTGATTTTGCAATGAATGATGCTAAAATATTTAAAGAATACTGTAACAAAACCTTGGGAATTCCTGACAAACAAGTTAAATTGATAATAAACGCAACAACAGGCCAAATGAATCAAGGGATCACATGGCTTTGCAATCTAGCTAAAATTGAAAATGGAAATGCAAAAATTATTTTTTACTATTCAGGGCATGGATTGCCAGAAGAACAAACAAAAGAAGCCTTTTTAATACCTGTAGATATAAGTGGCACTGATGTTAAACTAGGAATTAAACTGTCGAACTTGTATAAAAGTCTAACAGAATTTCCATCTAAAAAAGTAACTGTATTTTTAGATGCTTGTTTTAGTGGTGGAGCCAGAAATCAAAGCTTGATTTCAATGAAGGGAGTTAAAATAAAACCCAAAAATGAAATCATTACAGGAAATTTAATAATTTTTTCATCTAGCACTGGTGATCAATCATCGGGTGTATACAGGGAAAAGCAACATGGCTTCATGACTTATTTTCTGTTAAAAAAACTACAAGAAAAAAATGGGGATGTAAATTACGGATCATTAAAGGAATATCTAATCTATAATGTTCAAAA
>Ga0208863_1001084_pt1 | contig 19274 bp, 14 predicted proteins | sample RifOxyD3_FD_184040 | JGI IMG/M metagenome (GOLD analysis project Ga0208863, IMG submission 184040) | Soil microbial communities from Rifle, Colorado - Rifle Oxygen_injection D3 (SPAdes) | ecosystem: Environmental > Terrestrial > Deep subsurface > Rock core/Sediment | place: Rifle, Colorado...
CGATCGCATACGGCATCCTTGACCAGCAAGGTGATGAACTCCAGACTCTTCAGTGCGCAGCGTATCGCCGTGGTGTTTACCCGTATGGTGTGACTGACGTTAAACCAGCGCTGCCATTGCAGATCGAACACCGCCTTGTAGATATCCTGTTCGGTGCGGTAATAGGTTTCCTTGACGCGCCACAACACGCGGCTGGCGACACGGCTCTCCAGATTGACGCGGTAACACAGCGACCAGTCACCGGAAAAATGTACGCCGCCCTCGGTGCTGCGCACGTTCTGCGCATTCATCGCCACCAGGTCGTTAAATAAAACGGTTTCAAGACCGCGCGGGCAGGGAGCAAAAAAATCAGTCATAAGATACTTTTAAAATGGTTTGACGGTGACAAGGATGACCACCGCGGTCAGGATAAGGACAGGAATTTCGTTGAAAAACCGGTAAAAAACGTGGTTGCGGACATTTTTATCGTCGGCAAAGCGTTTGACCAGTATGCCGCAATAGTGGTGGTATGCGTATAAACCCACCACCAGTGCAACTTTGGTATGCAGCCATCCGCCACTAAAACCATAGATAAACCAAAGGCTTAGTCCTGTTGCGATGGCCAGCCAGGAAATCGGCGTGACGAAACGGTACAGCTTGCCTTCCATCAGTTTCAGGCGTGCGATCTCGGCAGGCTCGCTCGCCATCGCGTGGTTGACAAACAGGCGCGGCAGATAAAACAGCCCGGCGAACCAGGAAACGACAAAAATGATGTGAAATGCTTTGAGCCACAACATGTTAATAAACCGGTCAATTAAGAATTGCCGAATTATACGGGTATCTGGCCTTCAAATCTGAAGACAAAGATTATTGTCTATCTTGTTGAGTGCGAGAGTCCTGTTCTACGCGGCTCTCACCCTTTTTACGCACGATGCGCACGCGATCTCCTGCGCTGAATGCATCCGGCTTGCCGGGTTGCATGATGTAAGTGCTTTGCGCCTCATTGTCCAGTTTGACCCAAATCTCCAGGCCGGGTTGAGTGGCTATGCCGGCCTGATGTCCGAGGGTGCCACCCAGCACGGTTCCTAATAGCGAGCCGACCACAGCACCACGACCATCACCGGTGTTGGCGCCACCTACCTGACCAAAAATACTGCCTGCAGTAGAGATGCCTCGTGAACTGGCATCCAGCGTGACAGGCGTGACGCTTTCAATCACGCCATACTTGATGGTTTCGCGTAACGGATCTCCTGCTGTGCCATGCTGACCGGTCGCACAACCGGTCAGCAACAGGGCGAACGTGAGTAGCAGATAGCGCATGTTTTACAGAGGCACTTCAAAGCCAAAGTGATGCAAAAATTGCGCCTTGATTTCATTGCGGGTTGGAGCGTGATTCTGACCTCCGCGACTGGCGATCTTGATCGAACCCATCAAAGAGGCCAGACGTCCTGTGGTTTCCCAGTTCCAGCCGTGCTGGATGCCGTGCAGCAGACCTGCGCGATAGGCGTCACCGCAACCGGTCGGGTCAACCACCGCAGCAGGTTTGGGCGTCGGAATCGCGATCTCTTTGCCGTCTGCGTAAATCATCGAGCCGTCGGCGCCAAGCGTGACGATCAACGCCTTGACCGAGCCTGCGATTTCGGCGAGCGTTTTGCCGGTTTTTTCTTGCAGAAGCCGGGCTTCGTAATCGTTGACCGTGACATAAGTAGCTTGTTCGATGAAGCGCAACAGATCCGGGCCGGAGAACATAGGCATGCCCTGACCAGGGTCGAAAACAAAAGGAATCTCGGCGTCGACAAACTGTTCTGCGTGTTCAATCATGCCTGTGCGGCCGTCCGGTGAGACGATGCCCAGTGTGACGCCGGCAGCATCGTTTACCTTGTTCTGTTCAGAATAGCCCATCGCGCCCGGATGAAAAGCGGTGATCTGGTTGTCGTCCAGGTCGGTGGTGATAAAGGCCTGTCCGGTAAAACTGTCTGGTACATGACGGATGTGCTTCTGCGCAATGCAGAGCTTTTCCAGTCGTTTTGCATAGGGTGCAAAGTCGTCGCCTACGGTCGCCATGATCAGTGGTTTGCCACCTAAAAGGTGCAGGTTGTAAGCGATATTGCCCGCGCAGCCACCATATTCACGACGCATCTCCGGTACCAGAAACGCGACGTTGAGTATGTGGATTTGTTCGGGGAGGATGTGCTTCTTGAATTGATCCTTGAACACCATGATGGTGTCGTAAGCCATAGAGCCGCAGATGAGAGAATTCATGCTTGCTTTCTTTGTGAGTTAAGTTGATGTGCGGATTATATCGCGCGCAGCGTCAAGGTCAGGATTTAACCAGCTTTTTGTGCGTCTGTATGCTCATCAGTATGCCGAAACCTAGCAGTAGGGTGAGCATGGAGGTGCCGCCATAGCTGAACATAGGAAGCGGGACACCAACAATCGGTAAAATACCGCTGACCATGCCCATGTTGACGAAGGCGTAAGTGGTGAAAGTGAGCGTGATGGATCCGGCCATCAGCCGGGTAAAGTAGGTCGACGCATTGGCGGTAATGATAAAACCACGCCCGATCACGAAGAAATACATTGCCAGTAAGATCAGATTGCCGATCAGTCCGAATTCTTCGGAATAAACGGCAAAGATGAAGTCGGTGGTGCGCTCAGGTAAAAAGTCGAGGTGAGTTTGTGTGCCTTTTAGATATCCCTTGCCAAAAATGCCGCCTGAACCGACTGCGATCATCCCTTGTATGGTGTGATAACCCTTGCCGAGTGCGTCTTGAGAAGGGTCGAACAGCATCTCGACGCGATGTCGCTGGTAATCGTGCATGAGCGACCAGAGCACCGGCGCGCTGAGAATGGCCGTCACGGTTAAACCTCCTATGATGCGCCAGCTTAGTCCGGCCAGAAACAGAACATAAAATCCGCTGGCGGAAATTAATAGCGCGGTGCCTAAGTCGGGTTGTCTGGCAATCAGCCCGACCGGCAGCAGCAGAAGTCCAGCTGCGATGGCATAATTCTTGAATGTGAGTGCGGCCTCGTGTTTTTCAAAGTACCAGGCCATCATCATGGGTACGCCGATTTTCATCAATTCCGAGGGCTGTATCGTCGTCACGCCGATGTTCAGCCAGCGTCGTGCGCCGTGGCTGATTTCGCCAAACAGCGCCACGCCGATCAGGAGTGTCATACCGAACACATAAATAGGCACGGCCGCACGCATCAAATAGTGTAAAGGAAGATTGGCGACCACCCATAAACAGCAAAAAGCCACCAGAATATTTCTGCCTTGCGAAAATACGCGCTCCAGACTATGGTCGCTCGCACTGTATAAAGTGAGCAGACTGACCAACATCAGCAAGCCCATCCCGGCCAGTAGAGGCAGATCCAGATGCTCAGTGATACGTTGCCAGAGCTGTCGTCTAGTCATTTTAGTCGGCCTCGATTTCAGGAATTCCGGAGGCGGCTGGGATGCTGCTCGCCGGTGCTATGACGGGAACCACGGGCTGCGGGACTTTGCCCAGCAGATAATAGTCCATTACCTTGCGCGCGATCGGTGCGGCTGTGCCGCCACCGTGCCCGCCATTTTCTGCCAGCACAACCACGGCAATGCGGGGTTGCTCGACGGGCGCGAAGGAAATGAACCAGGCATGGTCACGATGACGCTCATCGATCTTGCTGGCATCGTATTTTTCGCCCTGCTTCATGCCGATTACCTGAGCCGTGCCGGTTTTTCCGGCAATGGTGTAAGACGCACCGGCGGAGGCCTGTGCCGCAGTGCCGCCGGGTTGGGTGACAGCCATCATGGCGCGTCTGACCAGATCAAGGTGTGACGGATCTAGTTTCATATCAATGCCGGGTTGATTATCCAGCTTGCGAGATTCGTTGGTGCGGGAATTTTTTACTTCCCTCACCAGGTGGGGTTTATAGCCGACGCCCCCATTGGCCAGCGTTGCCGTGGCGGAGGCCAGTTGCAACGGGGTCACCAGGCTGTAACCCTGGCCTATGCCCACCGAAACCGTGTCGCCTGCATACCACCTTTGTTTGAAGCGTTTCATCTTCCATTCTTGTGAGGGTAATAGGCCGGAAGTTTCACCTTCCAAATCGATGCCGGTTTTCTTGCCGAAACCAAAGCGGGATAAAAATTCGAAGATATTGTCGATACCCATGTCGATTGCCAGACCGTAATAGTAGGTGTCGCAAGAGATGACGATGGATTTGAACATGTCCACCGTGCCGTGACCGCCTTGTTTCCAGTCGCGATAGTGGTGGCTGCTGCCCGACAGCGTGTAATAGCCCGGATCGCTGATGGTATGAGAGGGGGAGCGTATGTTGTAGAACAGTCCGGCCAGAGCCATGAAGGGCTTGATCGTTGAGCCTGACGGATATTGTCCTCGCAATACGCGATTGTTGAGCGGATGGTCAGGAGACTCGTTTAGTTCCTTCCAGCTCTCGGCGTCGATGCCGTCGACAAATAAACTGGGGTCGTAACCCGGGCGGCTGACAAATGCCAGCACTTCACCATTGGCAGGATCGATGGCGACCAGTGCGCCTCGATAATTTCCGAAGGCCTCTTCGGCGATCTCCTGCAGTTTAGCGTCTATGCTCAGCACCAGCGTATTGCCGGAAATAGGCGGTGAGCGAGAGATGATGCGAACCGCACGTCCGGCTGAATCTACTTCAACCTGTTCAATGCCGGTGGTGCCGTGCAGCTCATTCTCGTAATATTGTTCGAGACCTGTTTTACCGATGTAATCGGTGCCGCGATAGTTTGCCGTGGCGTCGTTTTCCTCTAATCGGTCGACATCGCTCTGGTTGATCCGTCCGATATAGCCGAGCAGATGAGCCGTTTTTTCAGAATAGGGATATTCGCGGAACAGGCGTGCCTTGATCTCTACGCCGGGAAAACGATATTGTTGTGCCGCGAAACGGGCGACTTCCTCGTCGCTCAAACGGCTGCGTATCATCAGGGTCTCAAAATCGTGGCTCTCTGCCATCAGTTTTTTGAAGCGCTTGCGATCACGCGGGGCGATGTCGACCAGCGTGGCTAATTCGTTGATCGTTCCCTGTAAGTCGCTGACTTTGCTAGGGGTAATTTCAAGCGTGTAGCCTGAATAATTATGTGCCAGCACCACGCCATTCCGGTCCAGTATCAGGCCTCGATTGGGAACGATGGGGACGACGGAGATGCGGTTTTTTTCAGCCAGTGTCTGATAGTAGTCGTGGCGCACCGCCTGCAGGTAGACGAAACGAGCCAGCAAAGTGCCCAGCAGCAGCAAGGCAAAACCGATGCTGATGAAGAGACGCAAGCGAAAATTAAATATCTCTTGCTGGTGATTCTTCAGCTCAATCCGCTTGTTCATTCACGATCCGTGCGCATTTGTCGCATAGATTGCAGCAGTGCGCTCATGGGAGCCCATAACAGCGTCGAGGTCACGCATCCCAGGAAGTAAACCCAGGCAACATGGCCGTTTGCCTGCCAGTGTACCAGTGCATACACCGCGTAGGTGAGCAGCAGGATCAGGGAGACCTGAGTGGTTTGTTCGCGCAAGTCAAACATGCGGATGCGACGGCTTAACACTACGCCGCCAAATGCCAATACGGTGTAGGACAGGGCGTGCTGACCGAACAGGCTGGCATCCGAGACGTCTGCAAGCAGGCCGACTAACCAGGATAGGCCGATACCTACGCGCAGCGGCTTGTGTGTGCACCAGTAAAGCATGACCACGGCGACAAAGTCCGGACGCAGCGTCAGCCACAGGCCCTCCCACGGCAGGCCGTTGAGAAACAGTGCGCAAGCCACGCTGGTGAAAATGAACAGGCTACTGACCGGTCTTAGTATTTCAGGCTGATTTTGATCGAGATAAGGCATTAATGTGCCACGGCTTTCTTGATTTTTGTCGCTGTTGGTGCAGGTTCTGGAGCCGGACGCTCGGGTGGCGGCGGGGTTGCGGAGAGAACCAGCAGTTGACGATGTTTATCTACGCCACCCAGTGGCAGGCAAATGATTTGTGCAAAGGGGTAGGCTGCGTCGCGTTCTATTTTTTCCACCCTCGCAACGGGGATGCCGGGCGGGTATATGCCATCAATGCCTGAGGTCACCAGTATGTCGCCGTTCTGAATATCGGTGCTGACCGGCATATAGCGTAGGGATAACTGGCTGGTATCGCCCGCGCCGAAGGCGACGCTGCGTAATCCGCTGCGCAGCACCTGTACTGGAACTGCGTGGTCTTTTTCAGTGATCAGCGTGACTTCAGACAGCCATGGGTAAACACGGGTAATTTGACCGACGATCCCCTTGTCATCCATGACCACCTGACCGGCCTGCATGTTTGAAGAGGTTCCTTTGTTAATCAATACTTTACGTCTGAATATATCGCGTTCTGCGTAGACGATTTCGGCAAATTGCGAGGCGAACGGCGTGCGCTGCTGGAGTGACAGTAATAGTCGCAGTTGCTGATTTTCCTGCAACAGGGAGTGCCACTGAACAAGCTGTGCGGAATCACGCTCATGTTGAGTATGCAATATATTGTTTTCATTCAACAATTTACTCTGTGTGACAAAGAAATCACTCGCCTGTAACCACAGGGTGTTGGGCAGGGTGGCCAGTCGTTGTATCGGCGAAACCAGCATCGACAGCACGCTGCGGGTGGATTCCAGATAGCGGTAGCGGGTGTCGACAAACATTAATAGAATCGACAGAACGACGAAAAACACCAGACGCGCCGTGTGACCTGGTCCACGGTTTAGTACCTGAAAAGTTTGCGTGCTGTCCATCTTGGCTGGGAAGTCGGGAGTAGAAAGTGGAAAGTAGGAAGTGGTGAGTAGCTAAAGTGGGCGAGTGGCAAAAAGCCGATTTTCCCACTTATAACTTCCCACTCACTACTACCTGCACTAATTATTCCGTGGTGAAGATGCTGGTGGATTTGTCCATGTGTTCCAGTGCATGGCCGGAGCCGCGCACTACACAGGTCAAAGGATCATCGGCGATCAGCACCGGCAAACCGGTTTCTTCCATCAGCAGACGGTCGATGTCACGCAACAACGCGCCGCCACCGGTCAGAACCATGCCCTTATTGGCGATATCGGCACCCAGTTCAGGCGGTGTCTGTTCCAGCGCAATTTTCACCGCACTGACGATATTGTTGAGCGGATCGGTCAACGCTTCGAGAATTTCATTGCTGGAGATGGTGAAGCTGCGCGGCACGCCCTCGGCCAGATTGCGGCCCTTGACTTCCATTTCGCGCACTTCGGAACCCGGGAAGGCGGAGCCGATGGTCTTCTTGATATCTTCTGCTGTGGTCTCACCGATCAACATGCCGTAGTTACGGCGGATGTAGTTGATGATCGCTTCGTCGAATTTGTCTCCACCTACGCGCACCGAACCAGAATACACGGTGCCGCCCAGTGAGATGACGCCGACTTCGGTTGTGCCGCCACCGATATCTACGACCATAGAACCGGTCGCTTCTTCTACCGGCAAGCCAGCGCCGATGGCAGCTGCCATCGGTTCCTCGATCAGTTCCACGCGACGCGCACCGGCGCCGACTGCAGATTCACGAATCGCACGGCGTTCAACCTGAGTCGAACCGCAGGGTACGCAGATCACGATACGCGGGCTGGGGCTGAAGATGCTGGCCTTGTAAACCTTGCGGATAAATTGCTTGAGCATTTGCTCGGTCACGGTGAAGTCGGCGATCACGCCGTCCTTCATCGGACGAATGGCGGTGATGTTGCCCGGTGTGCGTCCCAGCATCTGCTTGGCGCCCAAGCCCACCTGCTGAATGATTTTCTTGCCGTTAGGGCCGCCTTCCTGGCGGATGGCCACTACAGAAGGCTCGTTCAAAACGATGCCTTGTCCGCGCACCCATATCAGCGTATTCGCCGTGCCGAGGTCAATCGCCAAATCGTTAGAAAAGTAGCCGTTAAAAAATCCAAACATGTTGATTCCCGAAAAGTCTTAAAATGTGTGCCGCTGAAACTTGTTATGATACTCTATCAGCCTCATTTATATAAAGCTTTTACTATGTCATTAAGCACTGCCGACGTTCAAAAGGTTGCGCGCCTTGCGCGACTTGCCATGAATAACACCGAAATCGAAGCTGCCAGGGCGCAAATGTCCGGTATTTTTGAATTGATCGCCCAAATGCAGGCCGTGGATACCACGGGCATTGCGCCGATGTCGCACGCCCAGGATTTATCGCAGCGCCTGCGCGAAGACGTGGTCAGCGAAACCAATCAGCGCGAACTGTTCCAGTCTATCGCACCGCAGGTTGAAGACGGTCTGTATCTCGTACCTCAAGTCATTGAATAAAGCTTGTCGCGGGTAGCCTGTAGCGGGTAATCACCGGTTATTGCTACAAGCTACGAGCCACAAGCCACAAGCTATTTTTCTAAAATATGAAAAAAATATGATTAACTCATCACTAAAACAACTAGCAGGCCTTCTGGCTGCGAAAAAGATCTCCAGCGTCGAATTGACTCAGACTTATCTGGATCGCATCGCGACCCATAATCCGGTCTTCAACGCCTATATCACCGTCGATGCCAAAACATCTCTGGCGCAGGCGCGTGCGGCGGATGAACTGATCGCCTCAGGCGGCGCGCAGCCCTTGACGGGCATTCCTTTTGCTCAGAAGGATATTTTCTGCGCCAAAGGATGGCGCACCACTTGTGGCTCTAAGATGCTGGCCGATTTCATCGCCCCTTATGACGCGCACGTCATCGAGCAATTTAACAAGGCGGGGGCGGTCAATCTGGGCAAGACCAATATGGACGAATTTGCCATGGGTTCATCCAATGAAACCTCGTATTTCGGCCCTGTTAGAAATCCGTGGAATCAGAAGGCGGTTCCCGGCGGTAGTTCCGGTGGGGCAGCGTCTGCCGTGGCGGCGCGCCTATGTGCGGCGGCAACCGGTACGGATACCGGCGGTTCGATCCGCCAACCGGCTGCGCTGTGCGGGATCACCGGCATTAAGCCGACTTATGGTACGGTATCGCGTTACGGCATGATCGCCTTTGCCTCCAGTCTGGATCAGGCAGGTCCGATGGCGCGCAGCGCGGAAGACTGCGCGCTGATGCTGAATGTCATGACGGGTTTTGACGCGCGCGATTCCACTTCCTTGCAACGTGAAAAGGAAGATTACAGCCGCGATCTGAACCAGCCGCTGGCCGGATTGCGCATCGGTCTGCCGCGCGAATTCTTCGCCGAAGGATTGTCCGCCGATGTCGGTGGTCGTATTCAGGAAGCGATTGCCGAATATCGCAAGCTGGGTGCCACCGTGGTGGAAATCAGTCTGCCCAATACCAAACTGGCGGTACCGGTGTATTACGTGCTTGCCCCGGCGGAAGCGTCCAGCAATCTGTCTCGATATGACGGCGTGCGTTACGGACATCGCGCCGACGAATACACCGATCTGGCGGATATGTATGAAAAGAGCCGTTCGCAGGGTTTTGGCGAAGAGGTCAAGCGCCGCATCATGATCGGCACTTACGTGCTCTCGCACGGCTATTACGATGCGTACTATTTGCAGGCGCAGAAAATTCGTCGATTGATCGCGCAGGATTTTACCGATGCATTCCAGCATTGCGACGTGATCATGGGGCCGACTTCGCCGTCCACCGCCTTCAATCTGGGCGAAAAAGGCGATGATCCGGTGCAGATGTATCTGTCCGATATCTATACCATTGCGGTGAATCTGGCCGGCCTCCCGGGTATGTCTATCCCTTGCGGTACGGGGCGCGACAATATGCCGGTCGGTTTACAGATCATCGGTAACTATTTCGACGAGGCGCGCATGCTGAACGTCGCACATCAATATCAACTGGCGACCGACTGGCACACGCGTTGTCCTGAAGGTTTTTAAGGAAATACTATGTCTTGGGAAATCGTCATCGGGTTGGAAGTTCACACGCAACTGTCCACCAACACTAAAATTTTTTCCGGTGCCTCGACCACTTACGGCGCTGAACCCAATACGCAGGCTGATGCGGTGAGTATCGCCTTGCCGGGCGTGCTGCCGGTGCTGAACAAAGGCGCGGTTGAACGCGCGGTCAAGTTCGGTCTGGCAGTTGGTGCTCACATCGCGCCGCGTTCGGTGTTTGCTCGTAAAAATTACTTTTATCCGGATTTGCCCAAAGGCTATCAGATCAGTCAGTTCGATCTGCCGGTGGTTGGGATGGGTAGTCTGAAAATTCAGGTAGAGCCCTTGTCCGGTAAAGCCGCGTCTTACGAAAAAGTCGTGCGTATCACTCGCGCGCATTTGGAAGAAGATGCGGGTAAGTCGGTGCACGGTGCATCGCAAGGCGTGACCGGCGTGGACTTGAACCGCGCAGGCACGCCGCTGCTGGAAATTGTCTCCGAACCTGATATGTGTTCTGCCGCCGAGGCAGTCGCCTACGCCAAAACGCTGCATACCTTGGTGCGCTGGATCGGCATCTCAGACGGCAATATGCAGGAAGGTTCGTTCCGTTGTGACGTCAACGTGTCTGTGCGTCGCCCCGGCGAGCCGCTGGGTACCCGCCGCGAGATTAAAAATCTCAATTCATTCAAATATATGCAACAGGCGATCGATTTTGAGGTTCAGTGGCAGATCGACACGATTGAGAACGGCGGCAAGATCCATCAGGCCACCATCCTGTTCAATCCGGATACCGGCGAGACGCGCGCGATGCGCAGCAAGGAAGATGCGCACGACTATCGTTATTTCCCTGATCCTGATTTATTGCCGCTGGACATCACGCCCCAAATGCTGGAAGCCATGCGTGCGACTCTGCCTGAACTCCCCGAGGCGCGCCGCACACGCTATGTAAATGAGCTGGGTTTATCGGCTTATGACGCGAGCAGTCTGACTTCGTCGCGCGAAATGGCGGACTTTTTCGATGCATGTGTCAGCGTAGTTGGCAACGCCAAGCTGTGCGCCAACTGGTTGATCGGCGAATTGTCGGCGCAGCTCAATCGCGACGGACTGGAGATGGCGCAATGTCCCGTTTCTACAAAACAAATGAGCGGCATGCTGGCACGCATTGCGGACAACACCATTTCCAACGCGGGTGGTAAGGATGTGTTCCGCACCTTGTGGGCGGAAGGCGGCGATGCCGATGCGATTATCGAAGCTAAAGGCTTGAAGCAAGTTTCCGATTCCGGTGCGATTGAGGCGCTGGTGGATGAGATTATCGCGACGCAAGCCGACAAGGTTGCCGAATATCGCTCCGGTAAGGATAAACTGTTTGGTTTCTTCGTCGGATTAGCGATGAAGGCCAGCAAAGGCAAAGCCAATCCTGCGCAGTTGAACGAAGTGCTGCTGAAAAAACTGGCTGGTTAAACTAAGAAGGTGTTGATTTATTCGTCATCTCTGCGCAGGCAGTGAAATAGGCGAGCAGCGATGCGGTTGCGCGCAAAACGGAGATTCTGTGCGGTAATTGCACGGCAATAGGTGGTGATTTTTATATAATTATTTGATTATATTTAATTAAAATCACGCGTGATCGGTTCTTTACTGTTTAGCTTTCGTTCAAAAACACCTTGCCAGCTTGCTAGCTCGATGCATCGCGGCTGGCCGCAGCTTATAGGTTGCCGATAGGCTTGATTACGGGTAATATTCCAGCCCTTTCGCTTTTGTATGAGCATAGTTGGTTGGTATGGCGACGCGTGTCGTCTTTTTTGCTTTAACAGGGCGTATGCAATACAGGCACAAAGGGCAGTGCAGGCGGTTCATTCGTATCGCGTTGCTGTCCGGCGTAGCAGTTTTTAACACCCAGTTTGATTTGATTGAGGTACACCGTGGTTAATTTGCCGAAGCAACAAGGTTTGTATGACCCGCGCCAGGAGCGCGATGCCTGTGGAGTGGGATTTGTCGCCCACATCAAGGGTAAAAAAAGCCATGACATGGTCAGTCAGGGCTTACAAATTCTCGAAAATCTGACTCATCGGGGGGCGACGGGCGCGGATCCGCTGGCCGGTGATGGTGCAGGTATTCTGTTGCAAATCCCGGATGCCTTCTTCCGCGCAGAATGTGCGGCGCAAGATCTGGTACTGCCGGAAGCCGGTCGCTACGGCGTCGGTATGATTTTTATGCCTAAAGAGCCTGCAGCGCGTGCCGCCTGTGAGCAAATTGTCACGGAAAAGGTCAACGCCGAAGGTCAGTCGGTACTGGGCTGGCGTTATGTGCCGGTCGACAGCACCATTCTGGGCGAGAGCGTTAAGCTGGTTGAGCCTATCGTGTTGCAAGTATTCATCGGTTGCGGTGAAAACTGTGCTGATACCGAGGCGTTTGAGCGCAAGCTGTTCGTCATCCGCAAGACTGCAGAACATGCGATCAGCAATTTGCCGGATGAGTTGGGCCGCGGCTTCTATGTCCCTTCGCTGTCTGCCCGCACTATTGTCTACAAGGGCATGTTGCTGGCCGATCAGGTTGGCAAATATTACCCTGATTTACAGAATCCAACTGTGGTCAGCGCGCTGGCGCTGGTGCATCAGCGTTTCTCCACCAACACCTTCCCGACCTGGAATCTGGCACATCCGTTCCGCATGATTGCGCATAACGGCGAAATCAATACGGTGCGCGGTAACGTGAACTGGATGGCGGCGCGTCATGCGGCGATGTCATCCAATTTGCTGGGCGAAGATCTGGAAAAGCTCTGGCCGCTGATCGTAAGCGGTCAATCTGACTCGGCTTGTTTCGACAACGCGTTGGAATTGCTGGTGGCCGGTGGTTACTCCCTGCCGCACGCGATGATGCTGTTGATTCCGGAAGCATGGGCGGGCAATCCGTTGATGGATGAAGAGCGCCGTGCGTTCTATGAATATCATGCCGCACTGATGGAGCCGTGGGATGGCCCGGCAGCGGTCGCGTTTACCGATGGCCGCATGATAGGCGCGACACTGGATCGCAATGGTTTGCGTCCGGCGCGTTATCTGATCACAGATGACGACGTGGTGTTGCTGGCGTCCGAAATGGGTGTGTTGAATATTCCTCAGCACAAAGTGGTCAAGAAATGGCGCTTGCAGCCGGGACGCATGTTCCTGATCGACATGGAAGCCGGTCGCATTATCGACGATGACGAATTGAAGAGCCAGTTGGCGACAGCGAAACCTTACCGTCAGTGGATAGAAGAATCACGTTTCTTCCTGGGCGACATGCCAGCTGCCATCAGTGAAAACAGGCTGAACGCATCGCTGCTCGATACCCAGCAGGCATTTGGTTATTCGCAGGAAGACATCAAATTTGTCATCGCGCCTATGGTCAACGCCGGTGAAGAGCCAACCGGATCTATGGGTACGGACGCCGCGCTGGCGGTTTTGTCGAACAAGAATCGCTCGTTCTACGATTATTTCCAGCAATTGTTTGCTCAAGTGACCAATCCGCCGATCGATCCGATACGCGAAGAAATCGTCATGTCGCTGACGTCTTTCATCGGTCCTAAGCCCAATCTGCTGGGTATCGATGAAACAGTACCTATGCTGCGTCTGGAAGTGCATCAGCCGGTGTTGTCGAATGACGATATCGCCAAGCTGCGCAATATCGATCAGTTGACGCAAGGCCGTTACCGCTCGCAAGTCCTGGATATCACTTATCCGGTCAGCGAGGGTGCCGAGGCGTGCGCTTCTTACGTCCAAGCATTGTGCGCTGCTGCCGACAAGGCGGTCGCGGATGGTTACAACGTATTGATTCTGTCCGATCGTGCGATGTCGAGTGAACGCGTCGCGATTCCGGCGCTGGTTGCCTGTTCTCGCGTGCATCAGCATCTGGTGCAAAAAGGCTTGCGGACCAGCACTGGTCTGGTCGTAGAAACTGGTTCCGCGCGTGAAGTGCATCATTTCGCGCTGCTGGCCGGTTACGGTGCAGAAGCGGTTTGCCCTTGGTTAGCCTATGAAACAATCGCGTCGCTCAATTTGCCTGCCGGTGTCGATGCCTATGAAGCCAAGAAGCGCTTCATCAAGGCGATCGATAAGGGCTTGATGAAAGTCATGTCCAAGATGGGTATTTCCACCTATCAGTCCTATTGCGGCGCACAAATATTTGAAGCGATTGGTCTGGATGCGTCCTTCGTTGCTGAATACTTCGCAGGTACCGCGACACAGATCGAAGGTATCGGTCTGAATGAAGTGGCTGAAGAAGCGCAGCGCATGCACAAGGATGCGTTTGGCAACAATCCGATCCTAACAGGCGCGCTGGAGGCGGGTGGCGAATATGCTTACCGCGTTCGTGGCGAAGAGCACATGTGGACGCCGGACTCCATCGCTAAGTTGCAAATGGCGACGCGTACCAACAATGCCTCGACTTACAAGGAATATGCAAAGCTGATCAACGAACAAAGCACTAAGCTCAAAACGTTGCGCGGACTGTTCGAAATCAAGCCTGCCGGTGAAGCTGTGCCGCTGATTGAGGTCGAATCGGCGAAAGAAATCGTCAAGCGCTTCGTCACGGGTGCGATGTCTTTGGGTTCGATCTCAACCGAAGCGCACACCACGCTGGCGATTGCGATGAACCGCATCGGCGGTAAGTCCAATACCGGCGAGGGTGGTGAAGATGCTTCGCGCTTCGCGATCTTCAAGGGTGGCGAAATGCTCTCCGACATCATCGGTAAGAGCCGCATCGAGACCGATCGCGAACTGTTGGCGGGTGACTCCTTGCGTTCGAGGATTAAACAAGTCGCATCTGGCCGTTTCGGTGTCACAGCCGAATATCTGGCCAGTGCGGATCAGATTCAGATCAAGATGGCGCAGGGCGCGAAACCCGGCGAAGGCGGTCAGTTGCCAGGCCATAAGGTCTCTGAATACATCGCCAAGTTGCGATTCTCGGTGCCGGGCGTAGGTTTGATTTCTCCTCCTCCGCATCACGATATTTACTCCATCGAAGATCTGGCGCAGTTGATCCACGATCTGAAGAACTCTAATCCTTCGGCTTCGATCTCCGTGAAGCTGGTTTCCGAAGTGGGCGTGGGTACGGTGGCTGCCGGTGTTTCCAAGGCGAAGGCGGACCACATCGTGGTGTCCGGTTTCGACGGCGGCACGGGTGCATCTCCACTGTCTTCCATCAAGCACGCGGGTACGCCGTGGGAGCTGGGTCTGGCCGAGGCGCAACAGACGCTGGTGCTCAATCAGTTACGCGGACGCGTCGCCTTGCAGGTGGACGGCCAGTTGAAGACCGGTCGCGATGTGCTGATCGGTGCGCTGCTGGGTGCTGACGAGTTTGGTTTTGCGACCGCACCGCTGGTGGTTGAGGGTTGCATCATGATGCGCAAGTGCCACCTCAATACCTGCCCTGTCGGAGTTGCGACTCAGGATCCTGAGTTGCGGCGTAAATTTACCGGTCAACCTGAACACGTGGTGAATTACTTCTTCTTCGTCGCCGAAGAGTTGCGCGAACTGATGGCGCAGATGGGTATCCGCCGTTTTGTCGATCTGGTTGGTCGTTCCGATCTCTTGGATGTAAAACACAGCATCGCGCATTGGAAATCGCAAGGTATTGATTTTTCAAAAGTATTTTATCAACCTAACGTTGCTGCAAGCGTAGCGCGCCGTCACGCTGAGACACAGGATCACGAACTCGACAAGGCGCTGGACAATACGCTGATAGCGGGTGCTGAAAAAGCGATTAATAATCAAGAGCCTGTCGTTATTGAAAGTCCGATTCGTAACGTTAACCGCACGGTCGGCACGATGTTGTCGCACGAAGTGGCCAAGCGTTATGGTCATGCCGGATTAGCCGATGACACCATACAGGTGAATTTCACCGGTACGGCGGGTCAGAGCTTTGGCGCGTTCCTGTCGCACGGTATTTCGTTTGAATTGCGCGGCGAAGGTAACGATTACGTGGGCAAGGGCTTGTGTGGCGGTCGTATCGCCATCATGCCGCCGCGCGACACGAAACTGGTTGCATCTGAAAATATCATCGTCGGCAATACCGTGATGTACGGTGCTACGGCGGGTGAGTGCTATTTCAACGGAGTGGCGGGCGAGCGTTTTGCGGTGCGTAACTCCGGTGCGATCGCGGTGGTTGAAGGTCTGGGCGACCATGGTTGTGAATACATGACCGGCGGTATGGTGGTAGTGCTGGGGCAGACGGGTCGCAACTTTGCGGCAGGTATGTCGGGCGGTGTCGCTTACGTACTGGACGAGACGCGTGACTTCGAAAAACGTTGTAATTTGACTATGGTCGCGATTGAACCTGTTATTGCGGAAGTTGAGTCACAAGACGAAATGGAAGAATTACCGGTCAGTCACGGTCGTGTGCATTTCAATCACCTCAACATGGCGGACGAGCAGGCTTTGCGTGCACAGATAGAAAAACATCTGAAGTACACGGGCAGTGAACGCGCCAGGACCATACTGGAAAACTGGGCGGACTACCTGCCTAAATTTACCAAGGTCATGCCGACGGATTATCGCCGCGCGTTGAAGGAACAAGCAGCAGAACAATTAAAGCAAGGGGGGGCTGCATAATGGGTAAGCCAACTGGATTTATGGAATACAACCGCCTGTCTGAGGCGAGTTTGCCGGTGGCTGAACGCCTGGTGAATTACAACGAGTTTGTTCTGCATCTGACCGATGATCAGGCCAAGACGCAAGCTGCTCGCTGCATGGATTGCGGCGTGCCGTTTTGTACTTCGGGTTGTCCGATCAATAACATAATTCCTGACTGGAATGATCTGGTGTATCGCGGCAACTGGGAGGCAGCGCTCGCCGTGTTGCATTCGACCAACAATTTCCCGGAATTCACTGGTCGTTTGTGCCCGGCTCCCTGCGAAGCGGCCTGTACCCTGAACATCAATAACGATGCAGTCGGCATCAAGTCAATCGAACACGCCATTATCGACAAGGGTTGGGAGATGGGCTGGGTCGTGCCTCAAGTTGCGGCTCAGAAAACGGGCAAAAAAGTAGCTGTGGTCGGTTCCGGCCCAGCCGGGATGGCTTGCGCTCAGCAGCTGGCGCGAGCCGGTCACGATGTGACGCTGTTCGAAAAGAATAGCCGCATCGGGGGATTGATGCGTTACGGCATTCCTGATTTCAAGATGGAAAAGTCACATATCGATCGCCGTGTCGCGCAGATGGAGGCCGAAGGTGTCACATTTAAAACCTCGGTCTTTATCGGAACTGAGTGTGAAGCTGGCGTGAATAACATGGCAACGGAAACGATCTCTCCTGAGACGCTGCTGGCGGACTTTGCTGCAGTTGTGTTGACCGGTGGCGCTGAGACGCCACGTGATTTGCCGGTTCCGGGCCGTGAATTGTCTGGGATTTACAATGCGATGCAGTTTCTGCCGCAACAAAACCGCGTCAACGCCGGGGACGAGTTGCCTGAGCAGTTGCGTGCAACCGGTAAGCACGTGGTGGTGATCGGTGGCGGTGATACCGGTTCTGACTGTGTGGGAACCTCTAATCGTCACGGCGCTTTATCTGTCACGCAGATCGAAGTGATGCCGCGCGCGCCGGATCAGGAAAACAAGCCGCTGACCTGGCCTAACTGGCCGATGAAGCTACGCACCTCCAGTTCGCATGAAGAAGGCTGCAACCGTGACTGGGCGATCGCGACCAAGGAGTTTATCGGCAGCGACGGCAAAGTCGAAAAATTGCGTGCAGTCCGCGTCGAATGGAAAGACGGCAAGATGACCGAAGTGGCAGGTAGCGAGTTCGAGCTCAAGGCAGATCTGGTGTTTTTGGCGATGGGTTTTGTCAGTCCGGTGAAAAAGGTGCTGGAAGCGTTCGGTATAGAAAACGATCTGCGCGGCAATGCGAAGGCTGACACAGACAATTATCTTACCAGTCGTGATCGCGTATTTGCCGCCGGTGATATTCGCCGTGGCCAGTCCCTGATTGTATGGGCGATACGTGAAGGTCGTCAGTGTGCGCGTTCAGTCGATGAGTTTTTGATGGGGTCTTCTGCTTTACCTCGTTAAGCGCTGGGAAGCGGAGTTGGTTCCGCAAATACAATAATAAAGGCAATACATGAACTTCAAACTTAAGAATGACACTTTTTTGCGCGCCTTGCTGCGTGAGCCGACCGAATACACGCCACTGTGGATGATGCGTCAGGCCGGCCGTTTCTTGCCTGAATACCGCGCAACGCGTGCCAGAGCGGGCAGTTTTTTGGGTCTGTGCAAGAATCCTGACTTTGCAACCGAAGTCACCATGCAGCCTTTGGATCGTTATCCATTGGATGCGGCGATTCTGTTCTCCGATATTCTGACCGTTCCCGATGCGATGGGTTTGGGGCTTTATTTTGCCGATGGCGAAGGTCCTAAGTTTGAACGTCCATTGCGCGATGAAGCGGCGATCAAGGCACTGCAAGTTCCTGATATCGACAAGACTTTGCGTTATGTGACCGATGCGGTTTCGCAAATCCGCAAGACGCTAGATGGTCGCGTACCGCTGATCGGTTTCTCCGGCAGTCCGTTTACCTTGTCATGCTATATGGTTGAAGGCGGCGGCAGCGATGATTACGCTCGCGTGAAGACGTTGATGTATAACGAGCCTAAGCTGATGCACCACATCCTCGAAGTGACGACTCAGGCGGTCATCGCTTACCTGAATGCGCAGATCGAAGCTGGCGCACAGGCTGTGATGATTTTCGATTCCTGGGGCGGGGTGTTGTCACACTCGGCTTACCATGAGTTTTCGCTGCCCTATACACAGCGCATCGTGGAAGGCTTGATTAAGGAAAAAGACGGCGTGCGGATTCCTAATGTCGTATTTACCAAGGGTGGCGGTTTATGGATAGACAGCATTGCGGCAACAGGTTGCGATGCAATCGGTCTGGACTGGACGATGGATATTGGTGTTGCGCGTCAGAAGGTGGGCAATAAAGTAGCACTGCAAGGTAATCTCGATCCAGCCGTGCTGTTCGCAAATCCGGATGCGATCCGCAATGAAGTTGAGAAAGTGTTGAGCAGCTACGGTTACGGTAGCGGTCATGTATTTAATCTGGGTCACGGTATTTCTCAGCATACCAATCCTGAGAATGTCGCAGCGATGGTCGCGGCCGTGCATGAATTGAGTCGCAAGTACCACTAATCAATGCCGTCATTCCCGCGCAAGCGGGAATCCAGTCTTTAAGATAGACGCTACAAAATCAAAAAACCGCAGGTGCTCCCTGCGGTTTTTTGATTTTGTAGCGTGCGGTAGATAAGCACTACAGTATATAAATATCCATATAAACAACGCATCAAAGATTGAATGCAGCAATATTACCGAAAAGAGTTGACGGGATAAATTTAAGCCCTATAATGCGCACCTCTTCACCGGAACAGCGTTGGAAACGAAGCGAAACTGGCAACAGAAAAGCTTAATAATCAGTAAGTTGGTT
>Ga0208863_1001085_pt1 | contig 19269 bp, 17 predicted proteins | sample RifOxyD3_FD_184040 | JGI IMG/M metagenome (GOLD analysis project Ga0208863, IMG submission 184040) | Soil microbial communities from Rifle, Colorado - Rifle Oxygen_injection D3 (SPAdes) | ecosystem: Environmental > Terrestrial > Deep subsurface > Rock core/Sediment | place: Rifle, Colorado...
TAAGCCTGCGTAAAAAATCAACCCCGTCCATCCGCGGCATTTCGACATCAAGGGTCATCACATCCGGCGCCAGTTCGACAATCATATCGCGGGCCACATAGGGGTCGGGTGCGCTGCCCACCACCTCGATGCCCGGATCCTGAGCCAGGCCCTGGCAGAGGATGGTACGGACCAGCGAGGAGTCATCAACAACCAGCACCCGGATTTTTCTGTTTCCCAGCAGCACGCACCCTCCTAAATTCAACGTTGCATTCCAGACGGCATTTGTAGGGGCGGCCCCATGTGGCCGCCCTTTTACCTGCAGCACCACCCGATTTAATTTGACCGCCCACAATTCAGGGCACCCACACAGGGGTGCCCCTACAAAACATTCGGCCCCAATATCCTCTTACCCTTCACCTTCTTTTATATACGGCCGGCAGCACATATTCAAAGGCATCCTGCTGCCGGCCCAAGGTCTCGGAGTGCCCGATAAAGAGATAGCCGCCGGGCTCCAGAGAGTCATAATAGCGCTGCACCAGAGCCTCTCTGGTCTCCGAGTCGAAATAGATCATGACGTTTCGACAAAAAATCACCTGAAAAGGGCTTTTAAAGGGAAATTGCTTATTCATCAGGTTAAAACGCCGGAAGGTCACCTGTTTCTTGAGAGCCTCATTGACCAGCCAACTCCCGTCTTTCTGTCTGCTGAAATATTTGTATTTCAGTTGTGGGGGGATACGGCTGACCTGTTCATCACCATAACTCCCCAGCTTGGCCTTGGTCAGCACCTGATCGGAAATATCGGTAGCCAGAACCCCGCCGTTCCAGAGGCCATAATCATTGCCGAGATATTCCAGCATCAACAAAGCCAGCATATAGGGCTCCTCACCCGAGGAGCAACCGGCGCTCCAGACCCGCAGATCACGACTGTTCCGTTTTTTCAATCCAGCCACCAGAGCCGGCAGCACCTCCTGGACAAAAAAATCAAAATGGTCATGCTCCCGGTTGAAATAGGTATAATTTGTAGAGATCCGGTTGACCAGCTTATCGAGAGCCGATCCGGAGCTCTCCCGGATAACACACTCATAATAGTCATTAAAGGAACCGAAGCCCTCGTCCTTCAATAGTTTTTGCAGACGGCCGACCACCAGAGAACGCTTCTGATCGGTCAGATTGATCCCGAAACGGTCATAGACTAAAGTCCGGATACAGTGAAATTCCGCATCATTGATGGTGAGTAAGGTTTCCATTGCCATGTTAGCACATCCAGGTTGTTTAGACTGCAGGCTGTCAGTCAACAACCTAACCACCTACAGCCTATTCACCTGTGAAGTTCTTAATACTTACCAAACTCCTTATCATCCAGGGCTATGACCCTACTCGGCTTGACCTTGGGCTTGGCCGCGCCTCCGCCCGGAGTGCTGCTGCCCCAACCGCCAAAATCACGTTGCGGGGGGATAGCGTATTGTTGCTGTGGCATCGGGGCAAACTGCTGGCGGTCAGTGGCCATTTTCAGCTGGAAGCGGGCCAGCATCTGGCGGAGCTGGGCGGCCTGGCTTGACAGCTCTTCAGCGGCCGCCGCACACTCTTCGGCGCTGGCCGTGTTCTGCTGGGTTACCTGATCGATCTGGCCCAGGCCTTCGTTGACCTGCGAGATTCCCTGGGCCTGCTCGTTCGAGGCGGCGGCGATCTCGCCGACCAGGTCAGACACCTTACCCACCGAGCTGACAATCTCGGAGAGAGCCTCGGCGGTCTTGTCGGCAATCTCGGTGCCTTTAGCAGTCTTGCGGACCGACCCCTCAATCAGTTCAGCGGTCTCGCCGGCCGCCTTGGCGCTGCGGGCCGCCAGATTCCGGACCTCCTCGGCCACCACGGCGAATCCCTTGCCGTGCCGACCGGCCCGGGCCGCTTCCACCGCCGCGTTCAAGGCCAGCAGGTTTGTCTGGAAGGCGATCTCATCGATCACCTTGATGATCTTCGAGATGTTCTGGGCCGACTCACTGATATCGGTCATGGCGCCCACCATCTCCTTCATCTGCAGATTACCCTTCAGGGCGACATCTTTTGCCTGCCCGGCCAACTGATTGGCCTGGGTGGCATTACCGGCGTTCAGTTTGGTCTGGGAGCCCATCTCGGTCATCGAACTGGTGATCTGTTCAAGCGAACTGGCCGACTCGGTGGCGCCCTGCGACAGGGACTGACTGGCCGAGGAGACTTGGGCCGCCGCTGAATTGACCTGCTCGCCGGCCAGATAGATCTGGCCAAGCGTTGCATTCATGTCGGCCAGGGTTTTTTTCATGGCCAAGCCGATGGCATCCTTGTCATCGACCTGAACAGCCTCAAAGGCGAAGTTGCCATCAGCGATCTTCTCTAAGGCAACCACAAAGTTATTCTGTAGATTATCGGCAAAATCATCCATGGCCTTGGCCATCTCACCGACCTCGTCTTTACGGTTCATCCGCAGCCGCTGGCTGAGATGCCCCTTGCCCAGCTCGAAGAGCATACCGGCCACCGCCTGCACCGGCCCGGCCAGGCTGTTGGCCAGGAAAATCCCGAATAGCACGGCAATCAGCATGCCTGCAACCACGGCAACCATGGCAGTCCTCTTGCTGCGGGCAGCGTCGGCCTCGCCATCGACCATCGCCTTATCCGCCGCTTTCAGGTTGAGCTCGGCAATATCATCCAGCCCCATCTGGACCGCGCTGAATAAGGCCCGCTCGCTGCCGAAACCGATCTCCCTGGCAGCACGTAGCGCCTCGGTATTCCCCTGCTTTACCTTGCTTAAGATTTCAACCAATTTACGATGCTCGACCTTGAAACTTACTAGATCCTGAGCAAACTGACGGAAGAGCACGCTCTCTTCGGGGGTCTTCGGCATGGGTTCATAACTTCCATATCCCTTGTTAAATTCATCCCACCTTGCGTCAAGGTTCTTCAGCTCGTGGGCACGATCCTCGTCGCTGAGGCCGTCAATCATCATGGTGCGCTCGGCAGATTTTATCGCATTAAACATTTCCATCATCAAATCCAAGTTCTTGATGATCGGCATGTGGACCTCGGCTATCTGGTCCAGAGCGGCCTCCGTATGAATAATACCGTAATAGCCCACCCCGCCCACCACACCGCAGACTGAGGCCACCAGTAAAAATGATATGAGCAGCTTCTTAAATAGCTTCATATTGTTGAACAGATCTTTCATAATCATTTTCTCCCGAGTTTTCCGGTTAGCACTGGGTAATTTGTTCCAATTGACCTAGCTCTTCCTCATAGAGGAGCTGCTCCACGTTCAAAAGAATCTTCACCTCATTATTGATCTTGCCCATACCCTGCAAAAACCGGCTGCGCTTGCCTTTGGCCTTTTCCGGCGAGGGCTCGACCTGCGATTCCGGGATATTAACCACCTCCTGGACCTTATCGACCACCAGGCCGATCGAGGTGTTATTAATATTGACTACGATAATACAGGTTCGGTCGTCGTACTCCCGCTGCTCCATGTTGAAGCGGGTCCGGACATCCATAACCGGAATGACCTTGCCGCGCAGATTAATCACCCCTTTGAGGAAATCAGGCATGTCCGGCACCTCGGTGATCCTCTGGATGCCGATGATCTCGGTAACGTAACGGATTTCAATGCCGTAATCCTCCTTGGCCAGATGGAAGGTCAGATACTTATTCTTCTGAGTATCCTCATCATCCTCATCCCAATCATCGTCAAGATCTTCCCGTACTTTTTCTTGCACCATAGCCAACTCCTCCGCTTAAGTATTTTCAGGCTCCCCACACGAACCGAAAAAAATCCGCTCTGCCGCCGCTAAAACATGAATATTATACTATACTCATATATCTATTCATAAAAGTGAAGAGTTTCTTTAATTTTTATCTCGCTAGAGCTGCTCTCTCATATGTCGGCCCCCTGGTCTCCATCTTTAACTGAAAATGGGTCAGCATCTGGCGAAGCTGAGCCGCCTGACTGGAAAGTTCTTCAGCGGCCGCCGCACACTCTTCGGCGCTGGCCGTATTCTGCTGGGTCACCTGATCGATCTGACCAAGGCCCTGATTCACCTGGGTAATTCCCTGAGCTTGCTCATTCGAGGCGGCGGCGATCTCACTGACCAGGTCGGTAACCTTGCCCACCGAGCTGACAATCTCGGCCAAGGCCTCGGCGGTCTTGTCGGCAATCTCAGTGCCTTTAGCAGTCTTGCGGACCGACCCCTCAATCAGTTCGGCGGTCTCGCCGGCCGCCTTGGCGCTGCGGGCCGCCAGATTCCTGACCTCCTCGGCCACCACGGCAAATCCCTTGCCGTGCCGACCGGCCCGGGCCGCTTCCACCGCCGCGTTCAAGGCCAGCAGATTAGTCTGAAAGGCTATCTCATCGATCACCTTGATGATCTTCGAGATGTTCTGGGCCGACTCACTGATATCGGTCATGGCGCCGACCATCTCCTTCATCTGCAGGTTGCCCTTCTGGGCGACATCCCGAGCCTGCCCGGCCAACTGATTGGCCTGGGTGGCATTACCGGCGTTCAGTTTGGTCTGGGAGCCCATCTCGGTCATTGAACTGGTGATCTGTTCAAGCGAACTGGCCGTTTCAGTAGCGCCCTGTGACAACGACTGGCTGGCCGAAGAGACCTGGGCCGCCGCGGAATTGACCTGTTCGCCGGCCAGATAGATCTGACCGAGGGTGCTGTTCATGTCGGCCAGGGTTTTTTGCATGGCTATGCCGATGGCATCCTTGTCATCCACCTGCTTCGCCTCAAAGGCGAAATTGCCGTCGGCGATCTTTTCGAGGGCAACTACAAAATTTCCCTGCAGATTGTCGGCAAAATCGTCCATAGCCTTGGCCATCTGACCGATCTCGTCTTTTCTTGCCATCCGCAGCCTTTTATCAAGATGGCCCTTGCTCAACTCACTCAACATGACCACGGCCCGCCGGATCGGCACAGTGATCGATACACTGATAAAATAGGCGACAAGAATGGCAAAGGCTACAGTTACCAAAACAACAAGTGCCACGGAGGACTGGGTTGTGCTGGCCGCACTCAACATGGCCTCGTCTGATATGATACTTTTCTTACCCTCATCCCGGACCTCGTGCAGCAACTCCTGAACGTTGGCCAGAGCCGGCTTGGTTTGCTCAGTAAAAATGGCCTTGGCTCCCTGACGGCCTTCATGACTCACAGCCGCCCGTTGGATGGCCACCGCTGACTCGTGCAACTCCTGATGGGGCTTCTCTATCCTCTTCAAAATCGATACGAGATTGGGCGCCAGCTGCTCGGCCTGCCGGCGGCCCTCGCCATAGTACCACTTGCCGAAACCGCACTTACCGGGGTCGACCTCCACCTTCAACTCGGCAATCCGTTCATCAAGCAGAAATCCACTGACCTTGGCGACCCAGTTCAGATGATCCACTTCCCTCTGGGCAAGTTCGGAGTCAAGCCCTTTGCCTTGGATCACCAGCCTCCCATTTTCGACAATGCTGCCAATGCCGAAATGGGTAAAGATGCCGATCCCGATGAGGAACACAATGATGATCCCGAACCCGCCAAAAAGCTTTTTAAGCAATGTCATATCGCTGAAAAAACTATTCATCTCCTCTCCTCCTCATGAGTTGTGAGTTTACTCTCCCACAATTACCGCCGCCAACGGCCATTAACGGTCACCCCACTCCAACCCAAAAAATCAGCTAACCAAAGACTAAAAAAAATGGAAATTATACTATCTTCATATATATACTCATAAAAGTGAAGATGTTTTCAGTAACTATTCTGTTCTATGTCATGAGGAGGCCATGGAAACTGAAATTTTCAGAGAAGAAGCGCTCGAACTGCTGGATGACATCGAAGATACCCTCCTGCTCCTTCGCGACGACATGCAAAACAGGGATCATATCAACCGGATTTTCAGGGGCATTCACACGATCAAGGGGTCCGGGGCCATGTTCGGCTTTGACGAGGTCTCGGGTTTTGCCCATAAATTCGAAAATACCATCGACGCCATCCGTAAAGGCGAGGTTATACTCAATGGTGATTATCTCGACATCTTCCTGACAGCTCGTGACCATATCAAGGTCATCCTGACAGCCGAAAACCCCTCGGCCCGGGAGATCACCCGGATATCCCAACAGATCATCCAACAGCTAATCGCGGTGGCCGGACCAATGACTCCGGCCACTCAACCGCAACTCCCCCCGACTAAGATCGTCTCCCCACCGTCCAATAACATGACCGCACCACACAGGGCTGCCGCAGTTCCGGCCCCTGGACAACCTCCCCGGAAAGTTAATCAGGCCCAGGACACTACCATGCTCAATCTACCTCACCTCAAAACCCTGGTGGTCGAAGATGAGTTCATCAGCCGCTACATCCTGCAGGAGTTCCTTTTCCCTCTCGGCACCTGTCATATCGCGGTTAACGGTTTCGAAGCCATTCTCGCCTTTAAGACCGCCCTGGTTGAAAACAGCCATTATGACCTGGTCTGTCTGGATATCATGATGCCGGGCATGACCGGCATTGAAGTCGCCAAGGAGATGCGCAGACTGGAGTCAGAAATGGCGGTGAGTACACCTTGCAGGATATTCATGACCACCGCACTTAGTGACAAAGAGACGATTGTCGGCATGTTTCAGGAGAAATTATGCAACGCCTATCTGATTAAGCCGCTAGTCAAAGAAAAATTGTATGAACTCCTCAAGAATTTTTTTGGCCGGCCAGGAAAGTAGGGGGGATAGCCTAAACAAACCAATCCGTTATAAAGGATGCCTTAAAATGTTAAAAAAGTTATTCCAACTCCTGCCAGGCGCCCCATCTGCCGACCTTTTTTTTCAGAACGACGAACCGTCACGCCACCCCCCACTGCTGGGCTATCTCCTGGTCTTTGTCCTCTTCCAATTCATCTGGATCGGCTTCCTGGTAAGCTTGCCGCATACCCACATCGAATTCTATCTCGGCGGCACGGCATCTTTTGTCGCCCTCCTCGTTCTGCACGGCCATTTCACCAAAGTCATGCAGAGCCGGATCCGCTTCCAGCAAAAGCTGCTGAACGCCATTCCCTCCCCGATCTTTTATAAGGATATCGATGACCGCTTTCTGGGAGCCAATAACGCCTTTCTGGACTTAACCGGTATCCCTCTGCACAAAATCCTGAACAAAACCTCGGCCGAGCTGTTCACTGAGCGGACGGCGGCAGTTATGCACGACCTTAACCAGCAGGCAATAACCTCCGACAAAATTGCCGAGCGTGAACTGCAACTCCGTGATCCCAACGGCTTTCTATGGGACCTCATTCTCTATGAAAAAGTTATTAAGGACGACCTTTGCGAGACCTCAGCCATAATCGGCTCGACCTTTGATATCACGGCCTGGAAAAGGTCCGAAAGCATGACCCATGAAGCCCTTTTGAAAATAGATCAGATATTTAATACAACGGCCGACGGCATGCGGATAATCACTACCGATTTTACCTGCGAGATGGTCAACAACACCTTGCTGACCATGCAAAAGCAGAAACGCAACCAGGTTCTGTATAAAAAATGCTTTGAAAGCTTTCCCGGCACCCCCTGCCATACTGAGCGTTGCTCCCTGACCAGGATCATGAACGGTACGGAACGGATCGAGGAAGAGGTCTGGAAATTCACCACCACCGGCGAAAAATTTCTCTGCCTGCTCACCGCAACGCCGTATCGAGACCAGACAGGCAAGCTGTTGGGCATTGTTGAAAACTTCAAGGACATCACCGAACGGGAGAGAACCCTGTTTTCCCTATCACAGGCCATGGAATCAGCCAATCTTGCCCTGGAGAGAGCTGATAAAGCCAATGAGGCTAAAAGTCAATTTCTGGCCAATATGAGCCATGAGGTCCGTACCCCATTAAACGGCATTCTGGGAATGACCGCCCTTACCATGGGCACCGAACTGACCGACAAACAGCAACAGTACCTGGAGATGATCCAAAAATCCGGTGAACGGCTGCTGGACCTGCTCAACCAGGTGCTTGATTTCTCCAAGCTCGAGGCCGGGAAGTTTAAGCTTGAATCAGAATCATTTATCCTGCGCGATCTTCTCGACGAGGTTTTCACGCCAGTTGCCATGCAACTGCAACATAGGGGAATTGCGAGCAATCTCATTATCTCCCCGGATATCCCTGATCAGTGGTTTGGCGATGCAATCCGCCTGCGCCAGATTCTGGCTAATCTGCTCGACAACGCCGCCAAGTTCACCAACCAGGGCAGCGTCTCCCTGCGAGTAACGCCGGCAGGGAGCCAGGACGACAAAACGCTTCTGCATTTCAGCATTCAGGATACCGGAATCGGCATACCTGACGACAGACAGAAGATGATCTTTGCACCATTCAGCCAGGTGGATAGCTCTATGACCCGCAAGTATGGCGGCACCGGACTGGGATTGACGATCTGCCGACAGATCGTCGAACTGATGGATGGCAGGATCTGGATCGACAGCTCGGCAGGGAAGGGCTCCACCTTCCATTTTTCAATCCCCCTCAAACAACACCCCAAAGATAGTGCAAGATGCGAAACCGAACGGCTTGCCGGGTTATCGGGAAATTGCGGCATGTTCCATATTCTGGTGGTTGATGATGATTATATCAATCAGGTTGTGGCCGAAACAATATTAAAAAAAGCAGGGTTAAGCAGCACTATTGCCAAAAATGGCGAAGAGGCTCTCGCTGTGCTTGCCAGGGAGCAGATCGACCTTGTCCTCATGGACATGCTGATGCCGATAATGGATGGCTATACGGCGACCGAAAAAATCAGGGCGAGAGAGAAAGAGACCGGCAGTCACCTGCCGATTATCGCCCTGACAGGCTCTGCATATGCCGATGATGCAGAAAGGTGCAGGGCGGCCGGGGTGGACGATCATCTGATCAAACCATTCCAGGAGGAGAAACTATTGGCAACCATAAGAGAGCACCTTCCTCTAAAGGAAGGAGCAGGTCACAAACTTAATAGAGGAGGTCTATAATGGCACTTTTAACCTGGCAGGAGAAATACAGCGTCGGCATTAAGGAGATCGACAACCAGCACAAACAGCTTATCGACATGATCAACGAACTCAACGATGCCATGCTGGCCAAAAGAGGCAAAGAGGTCCTGATGAGTGTCTTAAACAAACTGGCCGCTTACTGCGTCACCCACTTCACCAACGAAGAGAAAATGATGTCTACCCATGACTACCCGGATTTTGCCGAGCATAAAGAGAAGCACAATAAAATGACCGCCAAGGTCAAATCCCTGATCGTGGATGTACAAAACGGCAAACTAACGGTCAGCATTGATGTAATGAACTTCCTGAAGGATTGGCTCGACAAACACATTATGGGCACTGATAAAAAATATGCCCCCTATATGCACAGTAAGGGCGTCAAATAGCCGGGTGACCGAACCTAAACAGAGCGGGGAGGCTATTCAGCCTCCCCGCTCTGTTTACATGCTTGTCGATTACCAAAACTCTTATGGATCAGCCTTGATTAATCAGTCTTTTTCAGGGCCATGCCGCACTTGCAGCTGCCCGGTTTATCCATAACGGTATTGCAGAGGCAGGAGCCGCCGCAGTTACAGAAATAGAGACCGGTCCCTTTGAGCGACACCCTCTTGATCGGTTCGCCGCAGCCACACTTGGTCGAATCCTTGGGGTCGATCGCGCAGGTGCAGCCCTCCTTGCACATGCAGAGCAATGCTTCATCACCCTCAACCTTGACGACATGCCCCCACTTCAAGGGAGAGCCGCATTTGCAATTGCCCGGGGCCATGCTCACGGTATTACATTTACAGCTCGGGCCGCAATTACAGACATAAATGACATCATTTCTCGCATCTGCCTGCTTGGAGGCACAACATTTTTTCCCACAGCCTCCGCCTCCGCCCATGGCGCAACACCCGGTCAATACCAGCAGGCAACCCAATAACAGCAACATTGTTGATTTCATACGTTTTTCTCCATTTTAAAAGTTATTGTTTCGTTATCCAAACCCTCTGGCCCGTCCAGTCCATTCTATCCATGAGGCAAATGAAGAGCCGGAGGTCCAATAATAAACTAGCGTTACTAACTATAATGGAGGGCGCTGCCTGGTCTGTCAAGCACCCTGCCCAGTTTTCGTATTTTTTTCTTTCTAAAGCGCCCCCTGTAACAGTATCATGTGACAGGTAAACGGTCTGATCCTCATTCGACCTTGTGCCTGCACGACAGACTGCTATCCGCTTGCCCGCCAACACCCGGGAAGGAAGAACACCTGTGACAGAAAAAGATAATTCGCCAAAGCCAACCACCCTTAAAAAAGCAGTAGCCCTGCACTACGACCGCGAACAGGACGCGGCGCCCCGGGTGGTCGGCAAAGGCGCCGGCCTGCTTGCCGAAAAAATTCTTGAAATTGCCAGGGAACACAATATTCCAATTCACGAAGACGCCGACCTGACCGAACTGCTCTCCCGCCTCGGCCTCTCCCAGGAGATCCCCCCCACCGCCTACCTGGCCGTTGCCGAGATCATGGCCTTTGTCTACCGGGCCAATCAAAATTTTGCAAAAGGCCAAAAATGATTATCAGGAAAAAAATACCGACCGTCATTATTTTGAAGCCCTCCATCTCTGCGCTTTGCAGGCCGGCAGCGACCGGAACTCCCGGCATCACTACATGATTAACTTCTTGATTTAACACCAAAAAAATAGATATTTTCCCACCTGCCCCATCCGGAGCATCACCCCGCCCCCACCCATGGCATACATGTTGCATTATTCCGTTGTAAACAATTAATGAGGTGCACCGTGATCATCCAAAACCGTCTTGGCCTGCTCGAAGGGGTCGAAACTCTCATGGCTCAGGAGAACCGCCTGAACCTGGTCTCCAATAACCTGGCGAACGCCGATACCACCGGCTTCAAGAAGGAGAACGTCACCTTCTGGGAGATGCTCTATAAAGCGAGCGATAAGCGGGACAGAGTCGGCAAGGCGGCCAGGGTCATCACCAATCACCAGGCCGGCAGCGCCGAACAGACCGGCAACCCTTTTGACCTGGCGATCAACGGCAAGGGCTTCTTCAGGATTCAAACCCCGCAGGGCCTCCGCTACAGCCGCGCCGGCAATTTCCTGCGCAATGCCCAAGGCCAGATCACCACCGGAAACGGTGATCTGCTCCTCGGCCAGGGCGGCGCAATTACCGTCCAGGGCTCAAAGGTGAGTATCGGCAGCGACGGCACCATTCTAGTGGACGGCCAGATCATTGACCAGGTGGCCATTGCCGACTTTGATTCCATGGCAGACCTTGAGAAGGAGGGCAGCAACCTCTTCCGCCTCAAGGAAGGGGCAACCAAGGAAAAGGCTGCCGAAAATTTTGAGCTCCGGCAAGGGTATCTCGAAACCTCAAATGTTAATTCGGTAGAGGAGATGACGGAGATGATCGATCTGTACCGGGCATACGAGGCCCAGCAGAAGATCGTCAGAACCGTCGACGAACTGGATGATCTGGCAGTCAATCGTGTCGGAAAATTGACGGCCTAACAGTTTAATTAGCAGCTATAAATCAAACAAGTAAAAACAGGACCCACGGAGAATTACAATGATACGCTCCCTCTATTCCTCACGCACCGGCATGATCGGCCAACAACTCCAGTTGGATACCATCTCCAACAACCTGGCCAACGTCAACACCTCAGGTTTCAAGAAAAGCCAGGTCCAGTTCGAAGATCTCTACTACCAGACCATCCGCGAGGTTGGCGTCGAGAGCGCCGGCGGCAGCATGATCCCTACCGGCGTCCAGGTGGGTCTGGGCGTCCGGCCGACCTCGATCCAAAAGATCTTTACCCAGGGAGATTTTGCGGAGACCGGCAATGATCTGGACATGGCTATTCAAGGCGACGGCTTCTTCAAGATTATCCAGAACGGTAAAGATTTCTTTACCAGATCCGGCTCCTTCAAACGTGACGGCAACGGCTATATCGTAACCGGCAACGGCGACCGGCTGCAGCCGGAATTCTCCGTTCCCAGCAATACCGTTTCTCTGACTATCGACGGCACCGGCCTGATTACCGCCAAGGATGCGGCTCAACAGACCCTGGCTTCTACCCAGCTTACCATTTTCAACTTCATCAATTCATCCGGTTTGAAAAGCATGGGCGGCAATCTGCTTCAGGAGACCGTAGCCTCAGGGCCACCCCTGGAAGCCAACCCAGGCTCGGAAGGAATGGGCACTATTGCGCAGAAATACATTGAGACTTCAAACGTCGATGTCACCGAGGAGATGGTGAACCTGATCATTACCCAGCGGGCCTTCGAGGCCAATTCCAAAACCATCCAGACCGCTGACCAACTGCTGGCCATCAGCAACGGCCTGATCCGTTAAGACGCGATTATGTTATGGAATTGCACTCATAATCAGGATACGCCTCATGAATAGAACCCACACCTTTCGCCTGTTTCTCTGCCTGCTGACCGCAGGCCTGATCCTGCAAGCCGGCGCTTTCGGCAGCTGCGCCGCAGCCGCCGATACGCAGACCCTGGTAAAAAATGATTTCGAAAAGATGTTCACCGAGGTTATCGGCGCGGATTCCCTTATTGCCGGTGATGACCTCAGAATCAGCAACGTCACGGCCCAGCCGGCAAGCATGGCTGTTCCGGTTGGCGAGGTAGGATATCAGGTAATCGACCAGCCGCAGGCCGACCGTCTCGGCAGGAAAACCATGACCCTGGCCCTGCTGATCAACGGCAACGAACAAGGCCGGGTACGAATACAGGGCAATGTCGGTCAGATCAGCGAAGTCATTTACACAACCAGGGCTCTGCGACGGGATAGCATCCTTGGCCCTGAGGATATCCGGGTCGTCCGCCGCGATATAACCATGCTGGGACCGGATATTGTCAGCGATCCCGGCATCGCCATCGGCAAGCGACTCAACACCTCGCTGACCGCCGGCGCTATTCTCTATGCCGCGCTTCTAACCTCGCCGCCTCTGGTGGCACGCGGCGACCTGGTCACCATCCAGATCCGCACAGCCAATCTCCTGGTGACTGTACCTGGTGAAGTTCGCAATGGCGGGGCGGCCGGCGATTTAGTACGGGTTAAAAACCTCATGAGTCGCAAAGAGATCTTTGCCCGGGTTATCGACCCGGGAACGGTCGAAGTACCTTATAAATAAAAGAGGGTTCCGAGATGAAACATCCGACTTTTAAAAACCTGGCTACCGGGGCGCTCCTGATTTTGCTGTACGGCTGCGCTTCCACCTCTCCCTTGCCTACGGCCACTACTATGGATCTGCCGGATCGCTACAGTCTGCCCAAAAACGAAGCGCCAAGAACGCGCCCCGAGGAGGGATCGATCTACCAGGTCCAGTCCACGCTTGATCTCTACCGGGACAGTCGGGCCCGGGCAGTCGGCGATATTGTCATGATCAAGATCGTTGAGACCTCCAGCGGCACCAAGAAGGCCTCCACTAAAACCGCCCGCGACTCTTCTGTCACCGGCGGGGTCGAGGCCCTTTTCGGCGTCGAACAATGGCTGGCCGGCAAGAATCCCAACTTTACTCCTTCGGCCGCCTCACTTAAGGCCGGGCTGCAAAACGATTTTGACGGCTCAGGCGAAACCAAACGCGATTCCAATGTCACGGCAACGATCTCGGCCCGGGTAGTCGACACAACCATGGACGGCAACCTGGTTATCCGGGGCTTCCGTGAGGTCCGGGTCAACAACGAAACCCAGTTCATTATCCTCTCCGGCATTGTCCGGCCCAAGGATATCGCCCAGGACAACTCCATCCTCTCCTCCTATATCGCTGATGCCCGCATCGAATATAGCGGCACCGGCTCAGTCAGCGACAAGCAGCAGCCCGGCTGGCTGGCCCGCGGCCTCGACATCATCTGGCCGTTCTGAGTATCGGGCTGTGCCGGTAGGCAAAAAATTCCTGCCTGGCTCGGGCCAGCGGAAACGATCAACAGCTTTCATACCGGAATACATAATGCAACATATTGTTATAATTCAATAAGCAGAGTTGATGGCGCATTTGCTGGCGCTTGGCATTCCATTTGCAATCATTAATAGTTACGGAGCTAAGCAAAAACACTTTTCAAGGAAGATACTCATGAACCGATATAATGCACCCCGGCGATCCACTGCCAACTCAAAACGGTTTCTGGCTCTCTGTCTGGCAGCCCTGGCTTTAGTGTTGTCGGCCACTACCAGTGCCCTGGCTGTCCGCCTGAAGGATATTGCCTCGGTAAAAGGGGTAAGGAACAACCAGCTGATCGGCTACGGCCTGATCGTTGGCTTAAACGGCACCGGCGATGGCGCCCAGTCCTCCTTTACCACCCAGGGATTGATCAACATGCTTGAGAACATGGGCGTCCACGTCAATCCTACTGCCATCAAAGTCAAAAACGTGGCCGGCGTTATGTTGAGTGCCACACTGCCGCCTTTTATCAAGGCCGGCCAGACTATCGACGTCACCGTCTCCTCTTTGGGGGATTGCACCTCACTGCAAGGCGGCACCCTGATTGCCACGACCCTCAAAGGCCTGGATGGCCAGGTCTATGCCATGGCCCAGGGCCCGGTCAGCGTCGGTGGTTTTGAACCGATTCCCGTCCCCAGGGGCGTCCAGAAGAACCATCTGACCGTAGCACGCATCCCGAGTGGCGCGACTGTGGAGCGTGAGGTGCCGGTCTCCTTTGCCAATAAGGAAAAGATTATCTTCAGCCTCGGCGTTGCCGACTTCACCACGGTTTCACGTCTGGTTTCGGTGATTAACGCATCTCTGGGCGGCAGTTTCGCATCGGCCCGCGATGGCGGCACCGTTGAGATCAAAGTCCCCGAAAAATTCAAAGAGCAGGAGGTGACCCTGCTTGCTGCCCTGGAGAGCCTTGAGGTAATTCCAGACACGCTGGCCAGGGTTGTGCTGGACGAAAGAACCGGCACCGTGGTCATGGGTGAAAACGTCCAGGTCTCCCAGCTTGCCTTGTCGCACGGCAACCTGAGCCTGCAGATCGCACCCGGCAAGCAGAAACCCAGACTGCCCGGCGAGGAGACCAACGAAAACATTGTGGCCAGGGACATGGAAAACCGCCTGATCACCCTGCCGGAAGGCACCTCGCTAGGCGAGGTTGCCCGGGCACTGAACTCAATCGGAGTGACCCCGCGCGACCTGATCGCCATCTTCCAATCGATCAAGGCCTCCGGGGCGCTTAAAGCCGAACTGATAATCATCTAGCAGGCAACCTATGAATATCCAACAAACACCATTGGCAGGGCTCAAGGAAACCAAGGTTTCAGCCGATACTATGAAAGAGAAGAAACTGCGGAAGGCCTGCGCTGATTTTGAATCGATCATTTTACAGAAGATGTTAACAACAATGCGGGAGAGCGTCCCGAAGAGCGGTCTTCTCGAAACCGGCTTTGCTCAGGCAACATATCAGTCCATGCACGACCAGGAACTTGCTAAACAACTAGCGAACGGCAAGGGCATGGGACTAGGCAATAAACTCTATCATGATCTGACTGATAAGCACCGGTTAACAATCAAAAAATAGGCACAAACCATGGAAAGCCAGCAGATCCGACTAGAACCATCCGCCATCCAGAAGATTTTTGATATCCTTGACCAGGAGATCAACTTCTCCAAGGACCTCCTTGAGATTCTCCGGAAAGAACAGGCCGCCCTCACTGCCATGGATCTGCAGACCCTGGTCAAACTCAGCCGACAGAAGGAAGCCCAGCTGAAGAAAATCCAGCAATATGATGCGGCTCTGCAGGAGACGGTGGTCAGATTGACTAAGCTGCCCGAAGGCAAGATCGTCAAAATCAGTGACTTAAGGCCTTTTATCGCCAAATCTGCGGCAGACAGACTCGAGCAGTACAGGGACCAACTTGAAGCGCTGCGCCAAGATATTCTCGACCGTAATCATATCAATAAGCATTTTGCCAAAGATACCCTGGGCTACTTAGGTGATGCCATCTCACTCATCACCGGCGCCATCCGTGAGCAGTCAATCTACAGTGCCCGTGGCGGACCCAAAGCCTACGCCAACAGCCCTACCATGATCAGCAGAGAGGTTTGAAATGCCCGGCATCTCCAATGTATTGAATATGGCTAAAGAGGCCCTGATGGCCCATCAGCTTGCCGTGCAGGTTACCTCGCACAACGTCAGCAATGCCAATACCGCAGGCTTCACCAGACAGGCGCTTGAGCTTTCCACCAATATTGCGACTCCAACAGCTTTCGGTAATATCGGCGGCGGCGTTATCGGCAGCGGTATTATGCGCAAATATGATGCGTTCATGACCCAACGGCTGATGGGCCAGAACTCCACCATGGGTAATCTCGAATCCCAGCAGCAATCTCTGCGCGTTGTGGAGAGCATCTTCAATGAGGCGCCCGGACTGCAGCTCAACGATCTCATGAGTCAGTTCTGGAACAGCTGGCAGAACCTGGCAAACTCGCCGGACACCCAATCATTCCGCCAGGAGATAGTCCAGCAGGCCCAGTTGTTCAACCAGCAGATGCAGAACATGACCACCGAAATCGCCAAGACCAAGTATGACCTCAATATCAACCTGGACAGTGCGATCAAAGATGTCAACGGTCTGACCAAACAAATAGCCAGTATCAACTATCAGATCAGCTCTTCCGAGACGACTCAGCAGAAGGCCAATGATCTCCGCGACTCCAGGGATGAACTGATAAAAGATCTCTCGGGCTATCTGGACATCAGTTATTTTGAGAACAAGATCGGCGAATACACTGTTATCCTGCCGGACGGCCACTCCCTGGTTGATTCGACCCAGAGCTGGAAGATCGACTGGGCCGACAACACCCTGCAGTGGGTTAATCAAACTACCAACGGCAGCGCTATGAACGTCCCGATCGGCCAGAATTTCGACCTGGGCGGTAAGATCGGCGGCATGCTCTCAGTCTTTAACCAGCTAAGCGAAGGAGACCCGGACAACTACCTGGGACGCCTGAATGGCCTGGCCAACGCCTTTATCCGCGAGGTCAACCAGCAGCACAGTCAGGGCGTCGGCCTCACCTGTTTTTCCGAGGCGATTACCGGGACCGAAATCGCGAACAATGCCGCCCGCCTCACCACTACTGTTAACGCCGTCTCGGCGATTGAGACCATAACTGCCAACTCAATGCAGATCAACGGCCGCGATATCGGCGAGATCCGGGGGGCAGCGGCAGTAAACGGTCTGGCCATGGGCAAGGCCGCCAACGCGGTATCCGCCATCAACAACGGCATTGCCGGAGTTACTGCCAGACTGACCACCCTGGTGGCCGGCTCGGCAGTGACCCCGATGCCCCTTCTCCCACCTCTGGCCAATGATGGCGACACCGTTTCCTTTAGCATCAACGGCATCGCGGTCAATTACACCATCGATAATGACGGAGTTGGTCTCGATGACGACAGCGATCCGGCCCTTTATGCCGACCACCTGGTCAATGCCATAAATAGCGCTATCAATACCTACAATGCCGACCCGACCACCCCGGTTTTCATGTCTTTGCAGGCTACGGTTGGCGATGACACGAACGGCGGGGCACTGAACTCGATTGTCCTCAGTAATACCAACGCCGGCGACGAATCCCAAATCATTGTCGGTGACCTGGCATCGCTGCCGCCCGGCCTGGAAAACAGCCTGGGACTTACTGCCGGAACCTATATTGCCGACAAAACCCATAATACCGGTCAGACCACCATCTTTTCCGACGAAGATTTCACAATCGAGGCCGGAAACAATGACTCCCTGCTCAGCCAATTGGGCATGGCAGGCGGCCTCCATCCCGACGACACCCCCAACGACGGCAAACTGACCTATGCCTTTAACAATCCCGGCGGGGTGGCCAATGCGCTCATGGGCTTTAAATATGCCGATCAACTGGTTACCGACAATGCCGGCTTTGATATCTGGCTTTACAAAAGCGACGGGACCCTGGCCCTGCCGCAACCGATCAACGTCTCCCTGGAGCGGGCTTTTACGCTCAACGATGTGGCCAAGGCGATTAATGTGTCGATTACCAACGCCACTGGCGGCGCCGCTCATATTACCGCTTCAGTAAATGAGAACGAACTGACCATGTCGCCCGCGGTCGGGTACAAATTCGCCTTTGCCAACGACACCTCAAATTTCCTGCAGGTCAACGGTCTCAACACCTTCTTCAGTGGCTACAGCGCCAGCACCATCTCGGTCAATCAAGGGCTGGTCAACGATCTTACCAAGGTGACCGCCGGCATGGTTACCGAAAACGGCCAGATCTGGCAGGGTGACAACAGCAATGCCCTGAAGATCACCAACATCCAGCGCGATGAAAACATCAAATTCTCGAATGGCACGGTCAATACCCTGGATGATTACTATAACTCCCTGGTCGGTGAGATCGGCATTACCGGCAAGAATGTTGACCGGGAGCTTGAATTCAATACCCTGGTCACCAATCAGATGACCCAGTTGCGTGACTCGGTTTCCGGGGTCTCGCTCGACGAAGAGATGGCCAATCTCATCAAGTTTCAACAAGCCTTTACTGCCGCAGCCAGACTCATCACCACCGCTGACGAGATGATGAGCACTCTGGTTGATTCTTTGAGACGTTAGGAGATATTGCCATGCGGACAACCCTTAATATGATAAATATGGTCTCTCTGGGCAATCTCAACCAGATAACCTCGACCATGAATCGCCTCAACACCCAGATCTCTTCCGGCAAGGATTTTTCCAAGATCTCTGAAAACCCGAACAATATGATCACTGCCCTGGGGCTGCGGACCAGTCTATCGGAAATCAAGCAATTCCAGGATAACATTGTTTACGGCGACAACCTGATTACAGCTTCGGAAAATGCCCTGACCGAGGTAAAAAGCCTCCTGACCCGCGCCAAGACCTTAAGCATCCAGGCGGTCAACGGCTCCATGTCGACAGACAACCGAAAATCCATGGCGAGCGAGATAAAAAATCTCTTTGAAGAGGCCATGACCCTCGCCAATTCGCAAATCAACGGCAAATATATCTTTGCCGGTTTCCGCACTACCGGCTACAACGAAATCGAACCGGCGCCGTTCATGGCTGACAAGGTTGACGGCTACCGGGTGATCGGCAGCCCTCCCGCAGCCATAAACGCCGATCTAACCGGCACGGTCAGCAATACAACCATTAATGCCGGCGACCTGCTGCTCAACGGCAACGCGGTCGGCGCCATCAGTGCCGTCGCCGTCACCAACGGCTTGAATATGGACAAAGCCGCCAATGCCAAAGCGGCGCTCAATGCTGCTGACCCGACCATGGCCGCCACCCTGACCACGCTCT